>Ga0209828_1002068_pt1 | contig 17257 bp, 18 predicted proteins | sample MaitaG_FD_187429 | JGI IMG/M metagenome (GOLD analysis project Ga0209828, IMG submission 187429) | Marine algal microbial communities from Maine, USA - Maine_Asex2 metaG (SPAdes) (version 2) | ecosystem: Host-associated > Algae > Red algae > Unclassified | place: Maine, USA | collected 2015-01-05 | reverse complement strand
GATATTGGTCATGGTCCATTTTCACATGCTATGGAACGCAGTATCGTAAATAACATCTCACACGAAGAAATTTCGTTGCGTTTTATGGAAGAACTCAGCGCAGAGTTTAACGGAAGTTTAACGTTAGCCATTTCTATTTTTAAAGGAGAGTATCCGCGTAAATTTATGTGTCAGCTCATTTCTAGCCAATTAGATATGGACAGAGCAGATTATCTCAAACGCGACAGTTTTTATACAGGAGTTTCAGAAGGTAATATTAATAGTGAACGTTTAATTACAATGCTCAACGTCGTAGACGATGCTTTGGTTGTAGAAGAAAAGGGGATTTACAGTGTTGAAAAGTTTTTGGTAGCACGACGCTTTATGTATTGGCAAGTCTATTTACACAAAACAGGTGTCGTAGCAGAGCAATTAGTGACTCGTGTTTTAAAACGTGCTAAGAAATTGGTACGTGATGGTGAGAAACTGCACTGCAGTAAGCCCTTAATGTATTTTCTTAAATCTGAAATAAACAGAACTAATTTTAAAACTGAAACACTTACAATTTTTTCAAAATTAGATGATTACGATATAATTACTGCTATGAAAGATTGGCAATATCACGAAGATTTTGTGCTGCGTAATTTATGTGAAATGCTCATAAATAGAGATTTGCTTAAAGTAAAGTTGAAAAACAAGCCTATAAATGGTTCAGAATTAATTGCACATTCTAATGCGCTGATGGATAAACATAATATATCTAAGGTAGAAGCAGATTATTTTGTGTTTCATGGTGAGATTACAAATCAGGCTTATCAAAACAAAAAACAGCAAATAAACATCCTTTTAAAATCAGGAAAAGTAAAGGATATCGTAAAAGCATCTGATCAATTAAACTTAAAAGCGCTAAGTAAACCAATAACCAAATATTATATGTGCTATCCTAAAAAGAAAATGTGATAATTCGTTTTGCATTTGGGTATAAAATAGCATAAAGATGACTAAAATTTTCACTTTTTCGCCTCTGTCTTAAAGGATGTATGGAAAATTTCAACAATACTACCTTTAGGGTTAGGGCAAAATTGATGAAATGAATTAAAATGCATAATTGGGTTGTAAACCTTTTTTTCTATTTTTGTTGAACGCATGAGTTACTTTAAAACCATTTAATTGAAATATTTATATCAAAAATTTAATACTGAAGAAATTAGAAATAGAATGTGCCTTGCTTGTACAGAGCGAAGTCTAAGTATGACCGTTGAAATACGATAAGTAAATACACATGAAATTTACAGCAGAACAAATTGCAGGTATTCTAGAAGGCACAGTTGTTGGCGACCCAAATATTGAAGTATCCAAGCTCTCTAAAATCGAAGAAGGAACTAAAGGTTCTCTAACTTTTTTAGCAAATCCCAAGTACAAATCCTATATCTATAAAACGGAAGCGTCTATTACAATTGTAAATTCTGACTTTGAATCTGAAGAAAAGCTAAGCACTACGTTAATAAAAGTAGATGATGCCTATGGTGCTTTTACGAAATTATTAGAATATTACAATCAAATAAAATTGAACAAATCTGGCATAGAGCAACCTAGTTTTGTATCAGACTCGGCTAAAATTGGTTCAGATATATATATAGGCGCATTTACATATATTGGTGAAAATGTAACTATAGGTCATAATGTAAAGCTTTTCCCTAACGCTTATGTAGGAGATAATGTGATAATTGGAGATAACAGTATTATTTTTTCTGGTGGAAAGGTGTATTCAGATTGTGTAATTGGTAATAATTGCGTCATTAACTCAGGTGCCATAATTGGTGCAGACGGTTTTGGTTTTGCACCAATTGAAAATGGAGAATACGCTAAAGTACCACAAATAGGTAATGTTATTATAGAAGATTATGTAGATATTGGTGCAGGCACAACTATAGATAGAGCCACTTTAGGAGCAACAATTATTAGAAGTGGTGTAAAACTAGACAACCAAATACAAATTGCACATAATGTAGAAATTGGTAAGAATACCGTTATTGCTGCTCAGACAGGTGTCGCAGGTTCTACTAAGATAGGAGAGGGTTGCCAAATTGGTGGTCAAGTAGGTATCGCTGGTCATTTAACCATAGGAAATAATGTTAAAGTACAAGCACAATCTGGCATTGGTAGAAATGTAAAGGATAATGAAATATTACAAGGATCACCATCTTTTGGGTACTCCGATTGGAATAAATCTTACGTATATTTCAAAAATTTACCAAAGCTTGTTAAAACGATAAATGAATTAGAAAAGAAAGTAGATGGCAATAATTAAAACGGAAACGAAACAAAAAACCATTGAAAAAGAAGTGACACTTAAAGGTGTAGGACTTCATACAGGTGCTAATGTAAAATTAGTGTTTAAACCAGGAGCCGAGAATTCGGGCTTTTTATTTGAACGTGTAGATTTAGAAGGAAGCCCAAAAATTGAAGCAGATGCAAATTATGTAACTAATACACAACGTGGCACTTGCTTAGAACGAAACGGAGTAACCATTCAGACCTGCGAACATGTGTTAGCAGCCTTAGTTGGTTTAGATATAGATAATGCTGTTATAGAATTAGACGCGTCTGAGCCACCAATTATGGATGGGTCTTCAAAATTCTTTGTGCAAGCACTAGAAAAAGCTGGTGTTGTAGAGCAAGAGGCTTTTAGAGAAGAATATCAGGTTACAGAGGTTGTATCTTATACTGATGAAGAGTCTGGTAGTGAGATTATTTTAATGCCGTCAAAAACTTACCAAGTTACAACTATGGTAGATTTTGGAACTAAAGTTTTAGGCACTCAAAATGCAACCATGACTTCTGTAGCAGATTTTAAAGACCAGATTGCAAATGCAAGAACTTTTAGCTTTTTGCACGAAATTGAAATGCTCCTCAATGAAGGCCTTATAAAAGGAGGAGACCTTAATAATGCGATAGTTTACGTAGATAAGGAGTTATCTCCTGAGACTATGGAGAAATTGCGAATCGCTTTTAATAAAGATAAAATTACAATTAAACCAAATGGAATTCTAGATAACTTAACGTTACATTATCCTAATGAAGCAGCACGACATAAATTGTTAGATGTTGTTGGTGACTTAGCATTAATAGGCACACGAATTAAAGGGAAAGTTATTGCCAATAAGCCAGGACATTTTATAAATACGCAGTTTGCTAAAAAAATGTCTAAAATTATTAAAAACGAAAGACGTAATAATGTACCACAGATTGATTTGAATTCGGAACCTTTAATGGATATTAATCAAATTATGGATATGTTACCACATAGACAACCATTTTTGTTACTAGATAAGGTTTTTGAGTTGTCTGATCAGCATGTTATTGGCATGAAAAATGTCACTATGAACGAAGAGTTCTTCAAAGGGCATTTTCCTGGACAACCTGTTATGCCAGGTGTATTAATTGTTGAAGCGATGGCGCAAACTGGAGGAATTCTTGTATTAAGTACAGTACCAGACCCTGAGAATTACTTAACATTCTTCATGAAAATGGATAATGTAAAGTTTAAACAAAAAGTAATGCCAGGAGATACCTTAATATTTAAATGTTCGTTAATAACACCAATAAGAAGAGGGATTTGTCATATGCAAGGCTATGCTTATGCTAATGGTAAATTATGCGCAGAAGCAGAATTAATGGCGCAAATTTCAAAAGTAAAATAAGTTGAATTGCTAATGTGAAGCTGTTTGTTAGGTAGTCGTTAGACCGATAAAAATAAGAAACAACTTAAAGGTTTAACAACCAAATAACAATGAATCGAGCTTAGTTCAAATTTAAAGAGGACAAAGAAGTTTTAAAAGCGAACACATTTTTACAGCTTAAAATAAATATTAAGAAAATGAACCGAGTAAAGTTCAAAGCTAAATGGAAGAAGGAAGTTTTTAAAGCGAACACATTTCTACCATTTCATAAAAATAAACATTAGAGAAATGAACCAACCTTTAGCATACGTACATCCAGGAGCAAAAATTGCGAAGAATGTCGTTATAGAACCTTTCACAACAATACATAACAATGTAAAAATTGGTGAAGGCACTTGGATAGGAAGTAATGTAACCATTATGGAAGGTGCACGTATCGGAAAAAATTGCAATATTTTTCCTGGTGCAGTGATTTCTGCAGTACCTCAAGATTTAAAATATAATGATGAAGACACTACCGTAGAGATTGGAGACAATGTTACTATAAGAGAATGTGTTACTATAAACAGAGGAACCACAGACAAAATGAAAACCGTAATTGGTAACAATTGCCTTATCATGGCATATTGCCACATTGCACACGATTGTATTGTTGGTAACAACTGTATATTTTCAAACAACAGTACACTTGCTGGTCATATTAGTGTTGGTGATTATGTTGTTTTGGCTGGTATGACAGCGGTTCATCAGTTTTGTTCTATTGGGAATCATGCTTTTGTAACTGGTGGTTCTTTAGTACGTAAAGATGTTCCGCCTTTTGTTAAAGCAGCTCGTGAGCCATTATCTTATGTTGGTATTAATTCAGTTGGCCTAAGAAGACGCGGTTACACATCAGATAAAATTAGAGAAATACAGGACATATATAGAATACTTTATCAAAAGAATTATAACAACACACAAGCTTCAGATTTAATTGAAGCCGAAATGGAAGCCACTCCAGAACGTGATGAAATCTTACAATTTATTAAGAACTCGCATCGTGGAATTATGAAAGGCTATTTCAAATCGAATTAAGCTTTCGGATCAGATAGGTAAGAACCAAAAAGAGGCAACAATTAGCCGATACATTTTTATATTCGAAACGATTCAACAATTAAACGACTCAAAAAATAAAGAATAAAATGGCAAGCACATCAGATATTAGAAATGGACTTTGTATAAAATACAACAATGATATTTACAAAATCATAGAATTCCTTCATGTTAAACCAGGTAAAGGTCCAGCATTTGTAAGGACTAAAATGAAAAGCGTGACCACAGGTAAAGTTTTAGATAACACATTTTCTGCAGGTCATAAGATTGAAGATGTACGTGTAGAAACACATAAATTTCAGTATTTATACACAGATGGTGAATTCTACCACTTTATGAATGAAGCAGATTATACGCAAATTCGATTATTGGAGTCTGCATTAGATGGTGCGGATTTAATGAAAGAAGGTGAAATTGTAACCATTCAAATTAATTCTGAAGACAATATGCCATTATCTGTAGATATGCCAGCTAGTGTTATTTTAGAGGTGACTTCTACAGAACCAGGTGTAAAAGGAAATACAGCAACAAACGCAACAAAGCCAGCAATAGTAGAAACTGGCGCAGAAGTTAATGTGCCATTATTTATCAATGAAGGTGATAAAATTAAAATTGAAACTGAAAAAGGCACTTATAAGGAACGTGTAAAAGAGTAAATAAAATGAAGAAACTAAATAGTGTAGTATTAATTATTTTATTGGTTTCCGTTACTAGCTGCTTACAAATGCTAGATGAAGCTGCTAAATCTCTCGATAATACTTCAGAACAAAGCTCGGAGTCCTTATCAGATAGCTCATATAATACAATTACCGTTGACAGTTTGTATACTTTGGATGTGCCAAAGTATATGAAACAGATGAATAATCTTCATCCCGATGCTTCCTTACGATATGCAAATATCTATAAAGAAGCCTACACGGTTGTTATACACGAAAACAAGGAAGAATTTATTACTGTTTTTAAAGAAGTTGAAGAATATAATGACGAAATTTCACCTGTTGAGAACTATACTATTGTTCAGAAAAAAATGTTTAAAGAAACTATAGATAATCTTAGGGTTCAAGATTATGGTTTGTTACAAATAAACAATTATCCTGCAAGGCAAATTAAAATATCTGGTACTGTAGATGGGTTAAAAATAATCTACCTAATTGCTTTTGTTGAAGGCGCAGATAATATTTATATGATAATGAACTGGACGCTAAGAGACAGATTCAACAAATTTGAAAATACTTTCGAATATATAAATGGGACTTTCAAATTAATCAAAGCTAATGAAGTTTCCTAAAGCGCATACCTTAAAGCAAATAGCGGATCTCATAGATTGTAAGTTTGTTGGCTCCTCAGATTTTCCTGTGCATGGTATTAATGAAATTCATGTTGTAGAATCTGGCGACATTGTTTTTGTTGACCACCCAAAATATTACGATAAAGCTCTAGAATCTGCTGCAACCATAGTATTAATTAATAAGAAAGTAGATTGCCCTGAGGGTAAAGCGCTTCTAATTTCAGACGATCCCTTTAGAGACTTTAATAAAATCACACAACATTTTAAACCATTTAAGCCTTCAAGTTCTGCAATAGCTGCTGATGCAATTGTAGGAGAAGGTACGATAATTCAACCGAATTGTTTTATAGGCAATAATGTCTCGATAGGCAAAAATTGTATCATTCATTCTAACGTCAGTATTTATGATGATTCAGTAATTGGTGATAACGTTACCATTCATGCAGGATCAGTTTTAGGAGCTAATGCATTCTATTACAAAAATAGACCAGAAGGTTATGACCAATTGTTATCTGGAGGACGCGTTATCATAGAGGACAACGTAGATATTGGTGCACTTTGCACTATCGATAGAGGTGTGACAGGAGATACGACAATAGGTAAAGGTTCTAAGTTAGATAATCATATTCAAATAGGTCATGATACTGTATTAGGTAATACATGTTTAATTGCTTCGCATACTGCTATTGCTGGATGTGTTGTTGTTGAAGATAATGTTACACTTTGGGGACAAGTTGGTGTTAAAAGCGGAATTACAATTAAAAAAGGTACCGTAATCTATGCGCAATCTGGTTTAGGTCACACCACAGATGAAGGAAAAACTTATTTTGGTTCACCTGCCATAGATGCAAGAGCATTTTTTAAAGAACGTGCTTACATCAAAAAGATTCCTGAGATACTCCAAAAACTAAAAAACCTATAATGTCAGCTAAAGAATAGCGAAAACGTTTTACAATGCGGATCTGGCAAACGATCTAGATATTGTTTTAGCATTTTTCCATAAAGATTGTGAGTTACATTGGAGCAGCAGCCAAGGGTTTAAGCTCTTAAGACATAACGACATAGTAGATTTTTTTAAGGCACTCGTAAGTCTTATAACAGTCTTCGTTTTGAATTTACGCATCTATTAGAAATTGAAAATACGGTATCGACGAGACATTCCTTGTTTGCAAAAACAATCGAAAACCCTGGTTATGAAGTAGTTTTATCACGTTTTTCTACCATTTGGAAAGTTAAAGGTGATAAAATTTATAGAGGTTATGAAATAACTCAATTGGCAGACGAGACACATACAAAAGCTATGAATTCGTATGCTGAAAGAAATTATAAAAAGGTCTCGTATATACGTCGCAAAACTCTTATTTTTGCACAACGATTAAATAACTTAAAAACAACAATATCAAATGAGCGTTTTAGTTAATAAAGATTCAAATATAATTGTTCAAGGTTTTACAGGTAGTGAAGGCACATTTCATGCTGGTCAAATGATTGAATATGGGACTAATGTTGTTGGAGGTGTTACTCCAGGTAAAGGAGGGCAAACACATTTAGACAGACCCGTTTTTAATACCGTTTCTGAAGCTGTTGAAAAAGTAGCTGCAGATACTACTATTATATTTGTTCCACCAGCTTTTGCTGCAGATGCTATTATGGAAGCTGCTGATGCTGGTATTAAAGTAATTATTACAATTACAGAAGGAATTCCGGTTGCAGATATGATTAAAGCAGCAGATTATATAAAGAATAGAGATTGCCGTTTAGTTGGTCCTAACTGTCCAGGAGTTATTACTCCAGGTGAAGCTAAAGTTGGTATTATGCCAGGTTTTGTTTTTAAATCAGGAAAAGTAGGCATCGTTTCTAAATCGGGTACATTAACTTATGAAGCTGCAGACCAAGTTGTGAAACAAGGTTTAGGTATTACAACAGCTATCGGAATTGGTGGTGATCCAATTATAGGTACAACGACAAAGGAAGCTGTAGAATTATTAATTAATGATCCAGAAACTGAAGCTGTAGTTATGATTGGTGAAATAGGAGGACAATTAGAAGCAGACGCTGCGCATTGGTATAAAGAAAGTGGAAGTAAAAAACCTGTTGTTGGTTTTATTGCTGGTGAAACTGCTCCTGCTGGTCGTACAATGGGACATGCTGGTGCTATTGTAGGAGGCAGTGATGATACTGCACAAGCCAAAAAGAAAATTATGAGAGCCTGTGGAATTCATGTTGTGGATTCACCTGCTGAAATAGGTAAAAAAGTAGCTGAAGTTTTAGGCTAGTATTATAAGTTGAGATGCTGAATCAAGTTCAGCATAAACTATTAAAAACCTTACAAAATCTTGTGAGGTTTTTTTATTTGAACCAACTTGAAATTATTATATTTGGGATGAAGGCTTATTCCGAATGAATTCGTGAGAATCAAAAGAATTTCAAATGGTTGAGCAATTTAAAGAGAAGTTTTAACATTAAAAATTACCCGAAAGAGTTCCCTTTCCTATGGAAAGGGCAAGGGATAGGAATATGAAACTACTAGAAGGAAAAACTGCAATTATAACAGGCGCAAGTCGAGGTATAGGAAAAGGAATCGCTGAAGTTTTTGCACAGCATGGAGCAAACGTGGCATTCACGTACAGCTCATCTGTAGAAGCGGCAAACGCATTAGAAAAAGAACTGAATACACAAGGCATAAAAGCAAAAGGCTATCAAAGTAACGCAGCTAATTTTGATGAATCTCAAAAGTTAGCCGAAGATGTATTGGCGGAATTTGGTTCAATAGATATTTTGGTAAATAATGCAGGCATTACAAAAGATAATCTTTTAATGCGAATGGCAGAAGAGGATTTCGATAAAGTCATAGCAGTTAATCTTAAATCGGTCTTTAATATGACAAAAGCTGTGCAGCGCACCATGTTAAAGCAACGTAAAGGCTCAATTATAAATATGAGCTCGGTTGTTGGTGTAAAAGGTAATGCTGGGCAAACTAATTACGCAGCATCCAAAGCTGGAATTATTGGGTTCTCTAAATCTGTAGCTTTAGAGTTAGGCTCACGTAATATTAGAAGCAATGTCATAGCTCCAGGATTTATAGAAACGGAAATGACTGCAAAATTAGACGAAGAAACCGTAAAAGGTTGGAGAGCTGGTATTCCTTTAAAACGCGGTGGTTCTGCTGAAGATGTCGCCAATGCGTGTGTGTTTTTGGCTAGTGATTTAAGTGCCTATATTACAGGGCAGACGTTACATGTTGATGGTGGCATGTTAACTTAATAGTTGAAATAATAAATTTCAAAAATGAAATATTTGGTAAAAATTATCGCAGTAATAGCAATTGGATCTATTTTATATTCCTGCGAAAATCAAAACCCTAATCTTGATAAATCTGGTAAGGATGAATTGAAATCTCTTGAGTTAGACCATAAGTTCGATAAAAACTTAATGAAGTATAATGACACTATCTATGTGCCAATATATTCGAATATCTATGTAGATAAGCAGAACCAAAAACGCTTATTAGCTGCGACGCTAAGCATAAGAAATACAAGTTATTTAGATTCTCTATTCGTTACTAAAATCGATTACTTTAATACAGAAGGTGCTTTAGTGAAAAATTATATTAGCAAGCCAATTAGCTTACCTCCAATGGCAAGTATTAACTACGTTATTGAAAAAGAGGATGATACAGGTGGTTCTGGTGCCAATTTTATTGTAACCTTAAGCGGAAAGAATGCGTATACACTACCAATTGTACAAGCAATTATGATTGGAGAAAATGGTGAGAATAAAGGATTTTCGTTTTCGACAGATGGGTATTCTATAAAGAAGCGACAATCTAGTAATTAGTTTTAAGCCATAACTTATAGTGCAAACACAAACCATTTTTTATGTAGCTATAGCTTTGATAGTAGCCCTTTCATTAGCGCTGTTTCAATATCTTTATAAATCTAAACTAAAGTCGAATTTAAGATATCTACTTGCAACACTTAGAACAGTTTCAATTTTTGGGATTTTGTTACTACTAATTAATCCAAAGTTTGAATCAGAAACCTATTACAACGAAAAACCAACTTTGGTTGTTGCTGTTGATAATTCTGAGTCGGTTTCATACTTAAAACAAGATGAAAATGTCAATAAGACCATTGAAGCTTTAAGGGTTAATTCTGAATTAAATGACAGATTCAACATACAGTTCTATAGCTTTGGTCAATCTGTAAATAGTTTAGATAGCCTAAATTTTAAGGAGCGACAATCTAACATCTCCCAAGCGTTGAAGCAGTTTGGCGAAGTATATGCCAACCAAACAGCACCTGTTATATTAATATCCGATGGGAATCAAACCTATGGTTCAGATTATAGCTATGTAGCAAAAGGTATTAAGCAATCCATATATCCTGTTATTCTAGGTGATTCAACCGTGTATTCAGATTTAAGTATTAAGCAACTTAACGTTAATCGCTATGTATTTTTAAAGAATAAGTTTCCAATAGAAATTATTGTGAATTATAACGGTAACGAAACTATTACTACCGAAGTAAAGATATGGTCGGGTAATTCTGTGGTTTTTAGAAAGCCACTTCAATTCAATGCCAACAAAACCTCAGCTATTATCTCTACAGCATTGGTGGCAAATAGTGTTGGTGTAAAGACCTATCGCGTAGAAGTTGTGCCGCTATCAAATGAAAAAAACAAAGTCAATAACACAAAGAATTTTGGAGTAGAAGTCATAGACCAAAAAACAAATATTGCTTTGGTTTACGATAGATTGCATCCAGATTTGGGAGCTCTTAAGAAGTCCATTGAAAGTAATGAGCAGCGAAGTGTTTCAATTATAAAGCCAAAGGATTATTTATCTAAAATAAATGATTTTCAAATGGTTATATTATATCAACCAAACAATAACTTTAAATCTGCTATTGAAGAAATTAAAGCTCAAAAGTTGAACACGTTTATAATTACAGGAGCCACAACGGATTATACATTTTTAAATAGCTCGCAATTAAAATTTAATAGTGTTGTCACCAATCAGACTGAAGATTACCAACCGTCTCTTAATAGAAATTATGGGACGTTTATTATTGATAATTTAAATTTCAACAATTATCCACCTTTAAAGTCGGAGTTTGGAGGTATAGAATTTCTGGTACCGAATGATGTTATTCTATTTAAAATGGTGAATGGCATCAACACAAATCAACCCATGCTTTCAACTTTTGAAATTGATAATACAAAACACGCTTTATTATCTGGAGAAGGCATTTGGAGATGGAGAGCACAAGCTTATTTAAATTCCGAGAGCTTTAACAATTTTGACAATTTTATAAATAAATTGGTTCAATTTTTAAGTTCTAACAAAAAACGAAAGCGCATCAACATAGACTATAAATCATTCTATAATGGTAACGATGATGTTATAGTTAAAGCTCAATATTTTAACAAAAGTTTTGAGTTCGATAATACAGCATCCTTAAGTATTGTTCTAAAAAACAAAGATAATAATAGTCATAGGGAAGTTCCACTTTTGCTAAATAATGGCAATTACACTGTAGATTTAAGCGGCATTACTGCTGGATTATATGATTTTACAGTAAAGCATAATTCGGAAGCTATAGCAGCTTCAGGCAGCTTTCAAGTGCTAGAATATAATGTAGAACAGCAGTTCTTAAATGCAGATGTTAATAAATTGAAATCTGTTGCTCAAAACAGTGATGGAAAGTCTTATTTTACAACCGAATCTAATCGGTTAATCAAAGATTTGCTAAATGACAATAGATATGTTACCGTACAAAAGAGCACCAAAAATAGTGTACCTTTGATAGACTGGAAATATCTACTCGGCATAATAGCACTCAGCCTTTTTGTAGAATGGTTTATCAGAAAATATAACGGACTAATTTAAAACTAAATAAAATGGAAAGATTACCAAAAATAGGCATACCAATAGTGATTGGAATCATTGTACTAATAATTATTATAGCAAAATCTGCTGTGACTATCGACTCGGGTGAAGCCGGAGTGCTTTTTAAGACTTTTGGAGATGGTGTTGTTACAGATGAACCACCAATGGGCGAAGGATTTCATATTGTTGCACCTTGGAATAAGGTCTATATTTATGAAGTACGTCAGCAAGAACTTTTCGAAAAAATGAAAGTATTATCATCTAACGGACTTGAAATTCAAATTGATGCTTCTGCATGGTATGAGCCTGTATATGATCAACTAGGTAATCTACACCAGTCCTTAGGACAGGGTTATTTACAACGTGTTATTCAGCCTGCAATTCGTAGTGCTGCGAGGAGTGTTATTGGACGTTATACTCCAGACGACCTCTATTCAACTAAACGTGATGCGATACAAGTTGAAATTTTCGAAGAAACTAAGAAAATCCTAGATAAACAATATGTGCAGTTAAATGAGGTATTAGTGAGAGATGTAACATTGCCACCTACAATTAAAGAAGCTATTGAGCGTAAATTGAAGCAAGAACAAGAATCTTTAGAATATGAATTTAGACTTGAGAGTGCAAGAAAGGAAGCTGAGAAAGTAATTATTGAAGCTAAAGGTAAAGCAGAATCAAATAGAATTCTAAGTGCTTCATTAACGGATAAGATCCTACAAGATAAAGGAATTGAAGCTACTGTAAAATTATCTGAATCACCAAACAGCAAAGTAATTGTCATCGGTTCAGGAGATAGCGGAATGCCAATTATATTAGGAAATCAATAGATTTTAAATTATGAAAGTGCTATTAGTTTGTTTTCTATTTAGCTTTGGGCTTTGTGCTCAAGATGATGAGAATGTATTTAATTCTTTAATGGTTGAGTGTTACTACAAAAGCGAAACTAATAGTCCTATTGTAATCTACGATGCTGTTGATGGCGACGTTGTGGATTCTTTAACTATAAGTAACACTGCAAAATCATATAAATTAAAAATCATTGAAGGTGACTATGGCTGGTTTCAGATTCAGAGTATTGTGAATGACAAATCATCATCTTTTCAAGAACTCGATTACGAGAGTTATTGGATAAAAAATAAAGGTTTATTTCTTAAAGTTAAAAACGCTGATGAGAAAACTGGCATGTATTTATATGATAAACCTACACGAAAGGCAAATCGTATTCACCTTTTAGAAAACGCTCAGGAAGCAGAAATCACAGAGGTTAGTGGCTTATGGGCAAAAGTGAAATTTATAATAGACAATATACCTGTTGAAGGCTGGTTATGTAATTTAAAGTAGTTTAATTATACTTTAGAATTAATAATAATTTGATAAATTTAGTTCTAAGATTAGGAATGTAAACTTAATTTAATAATATTTGCATTAACAATAATTAATATGACATCTGTTCAATTTCATCATCATTTTCATTTAATCGCTCAAGCGAGGTGAAGATGTATTGAATAAATTCAAAATATATTTTAAAAACCCGTTTGATGATTCAGATGGGTTTTTTTATTCCTGCCAAGGCAAGAATCTCATCTAAAACGTTAGACACAAAACAAAAGATTTCCGCTTTCTCGGAAAATATTATGAATAAATTAAAAATTGCAGTACAAAAATCGGGTCGTCTTCACGATGACTCCATGAAAATTTTAAAAGAAATAGGCATTTCTGTAGATAATGGTAAAGACCAACTCAAAGCGTCTGCGCGTAATTTTCCACTAGAAGTGTTTTATCTTAGAAATGGTGACATACCTCAATACTTAAGAGATGGAGTCGTAGATGCTGCTATAATAGGCGAAAACGTGCTAATAGAAAAAGGTAGTGATTTGGCTATTATAGAACGCTTAGGATTTTCAAAATGCAAAGTTTCTATAGCAGTACCAAAATTATCAAATGCAAAAAACTTAAAGGATTTAGCAGGCAAGCGAATCGCTACATCTTATCCAAATACAGTCAATAGCTTTTTAGCAAAAGCAGGAATTAAAGCCAATCTTCATATTATCAATGGTTCTGTAGAAATTGCTCCAAACATTGGTTTAGCAGATGGTATTTGCGATATTGTATCAAGCGGAAGCACTTTGTTTAAGAATGGATTAAAAGAAGTAGAAGTCCTCCTAAAATCCGAAGCCGTTTTAGCAACGTCGCCTAAAATTTCGTCAGAAAATCAAAAGCTAATAAACACCTTGCAGTTTAGACTTAAGTCTGTCTTAAGAGGTCGAGAAAGTAAATATATTCTGTTGAATGCACCTAATGACAAATTAGACGACATTATCAGTATGCTTCCAGGAATGAACAGTCCAACCATTTTACCATTAGCAAAAGAGGGTTGGAGTTCGTTACACTCGGTAATTGACAAAAATGATTTTTGGAATGTGATTGATGGCTTAAAAGCGAATGGAGCAGAAGGCATCTTGGTTTGCCCAATTGAAAACATGGTACTTTAAATTTTCAAAATTAGGTGTTACGTATTATACAGAGCTAGTCGAAGCATCTAAAAAAATTAAGTAAAGTATGAAACTACATATAAAACCCAATAAAAAAGACTGGAAGGACATTTTAAAGCGTCCCACCCAAACTGTTGATGACATAGAATCAACAGTGAATCTCATTTTCAACGAGGTCAAAACTGATGGCGACAAGGCGATTAAAAAATATACAGAACGATTTGATGGTGTAAAACTAGAATCAAGCATCGTAAGTGCAGATGAGATTAAAATGGCATCAATGTCTGTTTCAGAAGAATTAAAACAAGCCATTCAATTAGCAAAATCAAATATTGAAAAATTCCATATAGCACAGAAAACAGATAAAGTATTTGTACAAACTATGGATGGAGTTGCATGCTGGCAAGAAAAACGACCCATCCAAAAAGTAGGTTTATATATTCCTGGAGGAACAGCTCCATTATTTTCTACAGTATTAATGTTGGCTGTGCCTGCTCAAATAGCAGGTTGTAAGACTATTGTGTTATGTTCACCACCAAACAAAGAAGGGGAAATAGCCAATGAAATTTTATACACAGCACAATTATGTGGAGTGACTAAGATTATTAAAGTAGGAGGAATTCAAGCCGTAGCAGGTTTAACATTCGGAACAGATACAATTCCACAGGTCTATAAAATTTTTGGGCCAGGAAATCAGTATGTTACAGTGGCAAAGCAATTAGCAACTAAATACGGAGTTGCTATAGATATGCCAGCAGGACCTAGTGAATTATTGGTTATGGCAGATGATTCTGCAAATGCTGCTTATGTGGCTTCAGATTTACTGAGTCAGGCAGAACATGGCTCTGATAGTCAGGTTATTTTAGTAACAACCTCACAAGATTTTGCAGAAGATGTTAGCATTGAAGTTAAAAAACAACTCCAAGTACTACCACGAAAAGAAATAGCAAAAAATGCCATAGCAAACTCTAAATCTATAGTAGTAGATACTTTTGAAACAGCTTTAGAGTTAATCGATGCTTACGGACCTGAACATTTTAGTGTTATAACTAAGAATGATGATTATTTTGTCAATAACATAGGAAATGCAGGTTCGGTTTTTATTGGTAATTACACACCAGAAAGTGCTGGTGATTATGCATCAGGAACAAATCATACGCTGCCAACCAATGGATTTTCAAAAGCGTATTCTGGAGTGAATTTAGACAGTTTTCAGAAGAGTATGACATTTCAAAGAATATCTAAAAAAGGAATTCAAAATATTGGGAATGCTATAGAATTAATGGCAGAAGCAGAAGGGTTGCAGGCGCATAAAAATGCCGTGAGTTTGCGTTTGAAAGATTTAAATAATTAACTAAATATGACACTGAACTTGTCGAAGTGCATTAATGATGAAAGACTTTAATTTAAATAATTTACTTAGGGAAAACATTAAGACTATCGCGCCGTATTCGTCCGCTCGCGACGAATATAAAGATATCACTGATGGTATGGTGTTTATTGATGCTAACGAAAACCCATTCAATACAGGTGTCAATAGATATCCCGATCCACAGCAAACAAAACTTAAAGTACGTTTATCTGAACTAAAAGAAGTATCTACAGACCAAATTCTTTTAGGAAATGGAAGTGATGAAGTCTTAGATTTAATTTTTAGAGCATTTTGCGAACCCAACAAGGATAAAGTAATAACGCTTCCTCCAACTTATGGGATGTATAATGTATTGGCTAATCTAAATGCGGTTGAAAATATTGAGATTTTGTTAAACAATAATTTTCAACCTGATAAAGATGAAATAGCAAGAACAGCGCATCCGCAAACAAAGTTATTGTTTTTATGTTCGCCAAATAATCCTACAGCTAATAGTTTTGATGCTAATGATATAGCTTGGTTAATAGAAGATTTTCAAGGTATTGTCGTGATCGATGAAGCTTATATAGATTTTTCAAAGCATGAAAGCTGGATAAGTCGACTGAATGAATTCCCGAATTTAATAGTCACGCAGACGTTATCTAAAGCCTATGGTTTAGCAGGCATTCGGTTAGGAATTTGTTATGCTTCCGCAGAAATTATTTCGGTTTTAAATAAAATAAAACCACCTTACAATGTCAATCAATTAACCCAAGACAAAGCTTTAGAGCGTTTAACTACTATTCATAGAGTCAATGAAGAAGTTGATCAAGTTTTATCAGAACGCAAAAAATTAAGAAATGTGTTAAAATCAATTTCAATTGTTGAAAAAGTATATAAGTCTGATGCTAATTTTATATTAGTAAAAGTAGATGATGCTAACAAGCGTTACCAGCAATTGGTTGAAAAAGGAATTGTAGTTAGAAACAGAACCAATCAGCCTTTGTGCAAGAATTGCTTGCGTTTTACGGTTGGAAGAGAAAGTGAGAATATGAAATTGATTGAAACCCTTCAATCAATTTCGAAATCCTGAACTTGTTTAAGGAACTAGTAAATCCTAGTTATGAATAATCAATATTACTGTTACATCATATCTAATAAAAATAGAACAGTTTTATATATTGAGTATACAGAAGATTTGAATAAACGACTTGATGATCATAAGAAAGGAAAAGGAACAGTATTCACAAAGAAGTATAATGTTCATCAATTGGTTCATTTAGAAAATTTTGAAACTAAAAAAGAAGCTAAATCCAGAGAAAAACAACTCAAGAATTGGCATAGAGAATGGAAATGGAACCTTGTTAAAGAATCCAATCCAAAATTAGAAACATTAGATGTAAATTAATAAGACCCTGAATAAATTCAGGGTTGATTAACAAGTTAATCATGAAACCAGTATTATTCATAGACAGAGACGGA
>Ga0209828_1002066_pt1 | contig 17270 bp, 17 predicted proteins | sample MaitaG_FD_187429 | JGI IMG/M metagenome (GOLD analysis project Ga0209828, IMG submission 187429) | Marine algal microbial communities from Maine, USA - Maine_Asex2 metaG (SPAdes) (version 2) | ecosystem: Host-associated > Algae > Red algae > Unclassified | place: Maine, USA | collected 2015-01-05 | reverse complement strand
TATAATTGAATTAGTTCAAGGGTGTCCCATTGGCGAAAACAGGAAAAGTGCCTACTCTTATTACAGAATAAACACTTCAATATTAATTTATGTGGAAAAGCTTTTTAGCTTGTTTTCTTATTTTGCGTATAGTAATCCATCACTTTTGTCACAACTGCATTACCTAATTTTTTATAATCTCCTCTGATGATTGCCTCTTCTTTGGACATACCTAAGAAAATCGCATCAACTGCTCTTTCAGATACATAATCTGACACACTACCTTCTATTTTATCCTTTGAAAATAAATTAAACGCGCTCGTCGCCATTGGCCAATATTTAATCACATCATGCTTATTTAATTCACTATCCAATTTTTCACTATAGCGTTTTTTGACTGTGGTGTACATAATTTCTTTCATTGCATTAGTCGCTGCATCTTTTCCGCCAGTTGCTATTGCCACTGCATCTTTAAACTTTACCTCTTTGACAGCATCTTTTATGATTGCTTCACTTTCAGCTGCAGCCACTTCAGATGCACCGGCAACAGCTTTTTCTATTTTACCTATTTGATCCTCTAGACCAAGTGTTTTTAATGTTGCTAAGACAGGTTTTAATTCATCAGGCAAAGAGTCTTCTCCTTTTTGTACAGTTTTCAGCGTTGATACGGCTTTTTCAGCACTACTATTTAGGATGGATTTTACAGCAGTTATTGTCTCTAAGGCTGTTGGTTCTACGAGCAAATTTTGAAGAGTAGAACATGAAGTTATTCCAAATGAGAATAACACGATATAACAAATGTTTTTCATTGTTTTTGATTTAACGATTTTATTGTCTTTGAATGATGCAGCAGTGAGGTGAGCATTACTTGCTAAACACTATAACCTTCGAAACTGCATAAATAGTTTCGGAAACCACTGTTAATATATATGTGCCCCCACTCAATGAATGTGTGTCTAGAGTATATCCATTGATATCATTTAAAATATCAGAATACACAAGCTTACCATTTAAATCAGTAACACGTAAATTTGCACCATGTAAAGATTCATCAACATTCATGTACAGTGGTCTCCCCTGAGTCACGGGATTAGGAAATAAATTCAACTCATCTATATCATCTATCTGTACCGCCTTTGTCGGACTTGTCTTAAATAATGTTCTTGCTTTTAAAAATGCATCAATTCCAATTTGCTCACCAATAATTCGACCAGGTATATCATCCGCCGGAGGATGGATACCACCCCAAATCCGAGACAAACTTGTCTGATCTGAAGCATCTCTATAGGTCGCCCATTGTAGCACAATATCCTCAGAAGGCCCTTCTTCAAAAACTAAAAATTCATTTTTCTTAGCCATGAATTCTCCCATACCTCCAGGGAAATATGGATCACCCGTTAACATTGTCAGCACTTCTGCAGCTGCACGAGAAAATGTAGAATGACCTGATACATATCCTGCAAATGGAGGCGTCACGAAAGTAGGTCTTTGATAAGGCCACCACTGTGCTGCTGGTATCCATTGTACACCACCAACATCTGTATCTGTATTCATTACATAATCTGGACCTACCCAAGATTTGACTTTCAGTTCTCCGATTAACTTGATTCTTTCTCGACCTCGACGTATCGTTCTAGTGGTATCAATGTATGGAGGATTGTGATCTTCTGCAGTAATCATCTCTATATATCCCTCTATCAGTGGTAAGCCGCCTTCATGATATTTTGGCAATGTAATATCACTGCATTGACCTAATTCTGCCATACCTCTAATTGCAGAAATTGGCCTTAGATAATCATACCAACCCTTTAATCCCCAAGCTGTAACTGCTGCATCGTGCATGGCGCCACCAAGCATAAAATATGCCTTTATATCATACTCAAGCGTATCCAACTCTTCACCTTGTCCTTCAAATTTTCGTGAAAATTCAGGATGTTGCATCACCATATTTAAAATCGTAAACCAATGTCCTGGTGGCGTTTCAGAATCGATACCATCTGCCCAAAACTCTGCCAATACTCTCCCAAAGTCTCCTCTTAATACAATATTCTCTTCATATGCTTGTCCAGTTTTAGGATTAATGCGATGACCACGACTCGCATCTCCTCCTTCAAAAAAGTCATAAAACTCTCTAAATTCTTCATATGATGTGGGTAGTGGAGGATTATTGCCTACAGACGCCGGTGATATGTCTATTCTCACGCTATCGGCAGGATCTAGATGTGATCCCCAAATAGGTACCATCGCAAAGCCCCATCTATAATCATTTAGCGGATTCTCAAAGTCATCTTCATAATATGGTGGAGGACCTGGATCGAAAAATACATTGTAGTCGAATCCATCTCTATTAAAGACTGTCAAGTCATCATCTGATAATGCAAATGGAACAACTCTTCCCCATTCTGGACTCAAGAAGTCATTAATTTGGCCTAGCGTTTCATTTCCTGCTTGGTCAACATTTCTGGATAAACTTAAGGGTTGCCATTTATTAAAATCAAAAATAGTTGTGTTACCGAAACCTTCAGGTGAAAAGGCATTGTTTGATGGAAGATAATAGGTATTCTCATAAAGATTTCTCTCATTAGCACCATCTGTAAAACCATATTGAATCACCTGCTCTGCAATATAGTTTCCTAAAGCAGCAGGCGATCCACTACTATAATCAATACTTAAAATTTCAGGATCATAGCCTAATTCTTCAAAGAGTCTATTCGCATTATTATAAATAAGTTGGACGCCTGGAGCAAATCTAAAACGATGCAATATCAGTCGATAAGCTGCATAACTAATTGCCTCATGTTGCGCTTGTTCAATATCAAGACTATCTGTAGGAAAACCATCAAAATCAAAGACGTAATCACCTCGTTGGTGTTCTAAAAAATATGGAACAGCTCCGCCATCTATGACAGCCCAAGCATCATACATAGCAGCTGAAATATGAAATAAATTTCGAGCATGTACAGTCGGTCTAGCAAAGTCTTTGCGAATGGACTCTATCACAACTTCATTCCATTGAAAAGCAACAGAGTGTTCTTGTGCATTTACATTAAAATATATCGTTATATATAATAATATAGTTATCAGTGATTTATTTAATAATTTCAAATTTGACTATTTTTAGCTTTGCTGAATAAAAACCAGAATGTCTCTTATAATAACGTAAAAATACCTAATATTTATGATAGATATTATCTCTTTTAATACAAGAAATAAGTAAAACAAGTATTTATACCATAAGACGATTAAAAAACTGAAAATCCTGCAATTTGAAGAAGACTATTCAAGACCACATCGATACACTCGAAACAAGCTTTAATCTAATCGCTACAAAGAGACAAACTCTTTTACAAAACTGTGCGCACAGTATTTCTAAACAGTTAACCGAAAAATCTTCGAGTGAAATCATTGTCATATGTACTCATAATTCTCGTCGGAGTCAATTGGCTGAATTATGGATTACACTGGCTTCGATGCATTATAAATTGAATTCAATTTCAAGCTTTTCTGGAGGCAGCGAATCCACTGCTTTTAATCACAGAATGGTCAATGCATTGATAGACTTTGGGCTAGAATTTAATCTCAAGCAAGCAGGTAAAAATCCGCAATACATCGTTACGATTGACGAAGAAAAACATAAACAACATTGCTTTTCTAAGATCTACAATCACTCTTTTAACCCTCAAAAAGACTTTATTGCAATTCTAGTTTGCCATTCTGCAGATGAGGCGTGTCCCACTATTTTTGGAGCAGCCGAACGATTTTTTGTTCCGTATGTAGATCCAAAACGTGCTGATGATACGGATGAAGAAAAATCAGCATATGCAGATAAAGTAATGGAGATCGGACGAGAAATGCTCTATATGATGTCTAAGGTTAAAGTAGAGTAAAGATCCAAAGCCACTGATTTACATCGCAGCCGCCACTGTTTCCTAGATGGTTGTAAAATCCAATCATAATTGTTGATACAACGGAAAAAGTTCATCTGAACTAAGGATGTGTCGCTACCCATACTTCTCCATCTTCAAAAAATTCCTTTTTCCAGATAGGGACAGTTTCTTTTAAAGTATCGATTGCATATTGGCAAGCTTCGAATGCAGCAGCTCTGTGAGGAGTGGATACAGCTATGATCACAGCAATTTCAGAAATTTGCAAACTCCCCTTTCGGTGATGTATGGCAACATGCAAAGCATTCCATTTGGTTGAAATCGCCTCTGCAATTGTAGTCATTTCTTTCACTGCCATCGAATCGAAGGCTTCAAAGTCGAGTTTTAATACTTTTTTTCCTTGAGTTTGGTTTCTGACGGTTCCTACGAAAACGACAATTCCTCCTGCTGCAGCATCAGTTACGAATGATCTGCAAAATTCGGAATCAAGAGTGCTATCTAAAACTTTTATATCAAACAATTATATAATATATATTATATTGGTTATCAATGCTTATCCTCCACTAACTGGTGGAATCAGTATAATCTCATCATTCTCTTTTACAACTAAATCTTCTTCTACATAAGTATCATTTACAGCAAACCGAATTGACTTTAATTCATCAAGTTTTGGATATGCACTGAATAGCTGAAGTTTTAAATCGGCGATACTTTCTCCTGATAGCTCAAAATCTAAGTGTTTACCATCTAAAATATCTTTAGCAATACCATATGCCACCAATTTGACCTTCATTTTGTATTAATTTAATGAAATAACAACAAGAGTATTAAAAGTATTGTTTTATTTTGATTCACTATGTTGATAGATAATCATAACAGACCAATAAATTATATCAGACTTGCAGTAACAGATAGATGTAATTTGAGATGTTTCTATTGTATGCCAGAAGAAGGAATACAGTATGTCAAGCGATCTGAGTTATTGTCTTATGAAGAAATGGAACGCCTTGTCAGCTTATTGGTTACTCAAGGAATCACAAAAGTTAGAATAACAGGTGGAGAGCCTTTCCTCAGAAAAGGTATGTTTGAATTTTTAACATCGCTATCAAAAATAGATGGTTTAGAATCAATTCATATTACCACTAACGGGACATTAACAAAAGGAAAAGTCAAGTTATTCAAAGATATTGGGATCGCGTCAGTAAATCTGAGTCTTGACAGTGTTGATTCAAAACGATTTTTTGAGATCACAAGGAGAGATGAATTCGAAACGGTGATGTCAACATTGGATGAATTGATCTCATGTGATATCCCAACTAAAATCAACTGTGTTGTCATGGACGGAAAGAACATAGATGATATTATTCCCATGGTTGAATTAGCTCGAGATAAACCAATCAGCGTTCGATTTATAGAGGAGATGCCTTTTAATGGTACGGGTGACCATCCAGCTACTTTGTTTTGGACTTCTGAAAAAACCCTTGAACACATTAAAGCAGAATATCCTGATATTCAAAAAATACAAGACCCTTTATATAGTACTTCCTTCAATTATGAAATTCCTGATTTCAAAGGGAGTGTCGGATTTATAGCAGCTTATTCTAGATTGTTTTGTGGATCGTGCAATCGGATCAGAATCACCCCTCAAGGTGTCATGAAGACCTGTTTGTATGACAATGGTATTTTCAATATTAGAGATATTATGAGAAATGGTGCTAGTGATGAGCAAGTTATTGATGCTGTAAAAACTGCGATTCATAATCGTGCAAAAGATGGTTTTGAAGCAGAAGGAAAAAGATCTAAACAAGTTTCTGAATCGATGGCAACAATAGGTGGATGATTAGTGTAGAAGAAGCTCGCCAATTTCTAGATTCAAAAATTAAATCATTCGGCACAGAGAAGATTTCGCTAAGCGAATCTTATGGGAGAATACTTCAAGAAAATATCTATACTGATCGACCACTTCCTCCATATCATCGGGTCACAATGGATGGTATTGCGATCAATTTTAAAGCATACCAAGATGGAAAAAGACAATATCCAATTGAAAATGTGGCTCCTGCAGGTGCAGCTCAAATGAACTTAACAAATCCAGCCTCATGTCTAGAAGTGATGACTGGTGCAGTATTACCAAAAAATGCAGATACAGTCATTCGATATGAGGATCTTAACATTGAAGATTCCATTGCCACGATTCAAGATGTAGTCATTAAAAAAGATCAAAATGTTCATTTTCAAGGATCTGACCGTCCAGTATCTGAATGCGTTGTCAAAGCTGGCACTAGAATCACCCAAGTAGAATTAGGTATTGCGGCAAGTACCGGATATCATGAAATTGTCGTCAGTAAACATCCAAAAGTTGCGATCATCTCTACAGGTGACGAACTGGTAAATGTAGATCAAACTCCAGAACCATATCAAATACGTAAGTCTAATGTGCATATGATAGAGGCTTCGTTAAAAAGCTTACATATTCATTCGGTAAGGTATCATATAGATGATGATTATAATGAAGTGCTATCGATGCTTCGTAAGACGCTCTCCGACTATGATGTCATAATTTTAAGTGGTGGTGTTTCTAAAGGCAAATTTGATTATGTACCAAAAGCCTTAGACGAACTTCATGTATCTAAAGTGTTTCATAAAATTAAACAAAGACCTGGAAAACCATTTTGGTTTGGACATTTGGACAAGGAATGCATTGTATTTGCATTGCCAGGCAATCCTGTCTCTTCATTCATGTGTACGATTAATTATATCCTTCCATGGTTAAACAAAGCGCTCGGACAAAAGACGCAAGTCGTTCGCTTGGCTCAACTAGAAACTGATATTAAGTTCAATCCAAATTTAACGTATTATCCGATCGTCAAAACCTATTTCAATAGTGCGGGAATACTTATAGCGAAACCAGTAAATAACAACGGTTCCGGTGACTTTGCTAGCCTTTCTGATGGTGATGCCTTTTTAGAATTGCCCCTTGGCAAAGACCTTTATCTTGCAGGAAAAGTATACAATTGTATATATTTTAGAAAACATTAGTTTAGTTAAAAAAAAATATTTTGCTAAACATTTGATAATCAACTGATCATAAATAATTACTCATTTTGTTCGTTTGTAGGGTCTTGCATGGCATGTACTAACTCCTTACTTTTAAGACATGTAATAAAACTTCCATTATGACAAAGCCTGTTCGAATTATCGAAAAAACACCTTTAGGCTATATAATAGAAATCGTACATTCAGGGGAACGTCTGATGATTCCCAAAAAAATCTTAAGACAAAAATTTAAAGTGGGAATTTATCATGTACAAATTGATCCCAAAATAAAGGGAGAGCGTGCTTAAATTTTATCTATTGATAAAGTTTGCAAATGAGACATCATCAAGTCTTGTACAGTTTGATTTCTGTCTTTGATTAGTAATCTAATCAAGATAAAACCTTTTATTACGGGAGATGATATATCGACTTTCAAATCACTGTCTTGATGTCCCAGTGTGAGATCTAGGGCATTACTTTTGTATTGCATATCATTTTTAATATAAAAATTGATCGTATTTGGCTTATACAAAGCTATAGACCAATACGTAGAGTCAGGCATACTTCCAACTAACTTCACTGGACCGTCTGATAAATCAAAAAATGCACTTGCATATGCAAAGTCAGGGTTTGGCTTCACCACCAATCTGGAGCTTTCGTCAGGAGCCATAATAAACGAAAATTCATTTACATCAAGTCCTCTTTGAGTAACCATCGTTTTATGAAATTTACCATAGACATAGTATGGTATAGCATAGATTGTCGCATGATAGAAGCCTATACATAACAGGATAAAACTTAATCCATAAATAATAAGTCTCTTCATTTAATTCGAGTAATTTCAGGAAGAGGAATTGTCTCCAGATTCTGGTATACTTCAGGAGAAGGATTGTATAGTCTTAAAGTCAGAGCCAATTGTTTATTGTTTCCAGATGGCAACCAATTACGCTCTTTTTCTTCACTAGAAATTTCTATTGTATAACTTAATTGTCCAGACACATGTATTTCTGGATTTAAACTATCTTGAGGCATATACTGGATTGTATTTCCATTATAACCATATAACTTTTGTTCATTAGGAATTAAAAAATCATCTTCTCCGTATAATGTATAGCTCCAATATCTAGCCTCAGGTATACTTCCAGAAAGAATATAATCATGTGTAGAAGATAATGGATTCCCGTCACTATCATCAACTGCTGTAAAGTAGACAACTTCTGATTCGCGCAGTGCAAATAATCCAATGATGGCAATAAGTGCTCTTTGTTTTGGAGTCTTTAAATCCATGCTTGGATTTACTCTCCATGTACCATTATTCACCATAAACTCATGGTGGCTACTTTTACTTTTTAAATTATAAATTGCAAAACTTCCACTGATAAAAGCTGCTGCAATGATTAAGATTAAAAATATAATACTTCTCTTTAACATCTTATTCACGCAATATCCTTAATTGCAGATTTAAATTCTTTCCAAGCAATTCTTTCATCGTCCGATTCGTCAAATTTTTCAATCAATTTTGATGACACAATACCACGAATAAATTTACCAACCTTAGCTTTTTTCAATAGTGACTTCACTTCAGACCTTACCAAATCGCCATCGTTATTTTTGTCAAAAAAGTTAAACGCATCTTCTGGATTATCAAATTCTTGTGTCAATAATATTTTAATCTTACTCAATATTTCCTTCTCTTTTTTCGAAGCCATTATGTTATACGTTAATTTAGTTATGAATAATTTTTTTTGCCATTTCTAATTCTTGAGGATTATTTACATTCATCAAAATCTGATCATTAGAAATTGGAACAACATTTACATCTGAATTAATTAAGACCTTCCTTGGGCAGGAATACCCTAAAAGCAAAAAATTAAGTAAGCTTTTATATGCTTTGGGTTCCCAAATCGTAAATAAAGGATCTGGAAATTCGCTATCCGATTTAATATAACAAGTCGCAATTTTGGATTTATCTCGCCGACTCAATAATTCTTCAATTGCTTTGTCAGAAACAAAGGGTAAATCAGTTGCAATCGTTATCCATGCACTATTAGGATCATACCTAAAAGCAGAGAGGATACCTCCCATTGGACCAAAATTCATATATACATCTTCTATCATTGGAATAGAATAATCATGAGCTTGATCTGATCGCACTGACACAAATACTTGAGAACACTTTTGCTTTAGTTGGGTATATAAATACTCAACTTGGCTTTGACCATGATAATTAATTCTCCCTTTATCACTTCCCATTCTGGTGCTTTTGCCACCGGCTAAAATCAGACCGTTTACTGTCTCTGATTCTCGTTTGAAGAAATGTATATCATCACAAACTTCAATTATATTCTCCGCTAATAACACTTTCGTTTGTTTGGTCATCAATGGTTTAAGAAATGCATATATTTCTTGATCCACAGTTTTCTTAATGATATATTTAATATCTGTCAATCGATCAATTTTCCTTTCGAGAGAGTCTTTCTTACGATCATCTAAGAAAACAATTTGACGAGAAGCTGTGAAGTGATTTCCATTAATAATTTGGATATCGGAATCAAAATACATCAGCTTCGACTGATACATATTATTTCCTGGATTTGTCTTTAGCTCCCAATGGTCTACATGTTGTGTTGCATCGATAGCAAAATTTGAATAAGTTGACTTATCACTATGCGACGCATCTATGTATGCAACAGCATATTTATTTAAAAAAAAATCTTTGATCTGATTTGCATAAGATTGGATATCGCTACACACAGTGCCTAATAATGCAAATTCACATCTCCCCCATTCTCCAAAATCTGGCTTTGCTAATTTGACATGTTTTTGATGAGCTTTATGTTCCATTAGAATTATCTGTTAAAATTAGATTTTCCTCCAGTTTTTTGGAGTAGCATCACTGATAAAATTTCAATATTATGTGACATCGCTTTACACATATCGTAAATCGTTAAAGCAGCAACAGATGCGCCAGTCAAGGCTTCCATCTCCACACCTGTTTGGCCAGATACCTTTGCCAGACATTTAATGATAATTTGATTATCATCTGATGTCGATATCTCGATATCAACTTTTGTCAATGCCAGAGGATGACATAGTGGAATTAGGTCACTTGTTTTTTTTGCAGCTTGAATTCCGGCAATGATCGCTGTTTGAAAAACAGGGCCTTTCTTAGTCAGGATTTCATCGCCAGAGAGTAAGGTCATAATTTCTGGTGTCACTTTTACAATAGCCTGAGCGATAGCTATTCTGTCAGTAGACTTTTTATCGCCTACATCTACCATTGATGGATTTCCTTTCTGATCGATATGTGATAAACCTGCCATGATCGCAAGTTACAATTTAGGAAATAAAAACAAATTTTACTTAGGTTTTAATTAAAACCGAAGCGTCTTAAAGGTTGTAATTTGAATAGACTTTTTTCACAATTGTTATAAACTTGTCTAAATCTATTTCTTCAAATCCAACCCATCCTAAAGACCTATTCTTTTCCACTTCAGGAATAGCAGAAAGTACGGTTTCGGTGCCATGTTTAGTAATGACAACTTGGTGCCTTCGCCTGTCACCGTCAAATGGCAACCTAGACGCAAATCCTTTCTTACAAATTAAATCAATAATTCGTGAAATAGTTGGCGCGTCTTTAAATGACCTAATCGCTAATTCGTTTTGCGATAAACCATCTTTAGATTCATGCAATAAGCGTAAAATGTTCCATTGATCTGACGTAAGATCGATGCCATTTTTTTTAAATCTCTGGTTTAAATCAAGTCGTTCGGCTTTTACGGCTCTATCCATTAGATAGCCATATGGAATTGTTTCTTTCATGTCTTGGGTGTTGCAATTTGGAAAATTAACATTAGAAATAGTTAACTGATCATAAATGTATTAAAAAAACAGCTAAATATGACTAACAAATTGGCTTTTAATCCGTTAAGGGCTTGTGGAAAAGCTAATTTCAATACATAAGTTTATTCTTGTCACACTACTAGTTGTTACGACAGGATTTATTTACGGGCAATCTGATAAAAATACGATCAACGGATATATTAGAGACGCTGACAATGGAGAAACACTCATTGGAGCAAATATTTATGTCCCCAATTTAAATGTTGGTACTACTTCTAATGAATATGGATTCTACTCATTATCGATTGAGCCTGGAGATTATGACATTACTTTCTCTTATCTAGGATTTGAGACCCAAACAATCACAATTAATTTATCTCAAAATCAATCGTTAGATATTGAACTAGCTCTTGAGTCAGCTCAACTATCTGAAGTCGTGGTCAGTGCAAAAGCAAAGAATGCCAATGTCAGTGATCTCGAAATGAGTGTAAATACATTAGATATTCAAACAATTCAAAAACTGCCCACTCTACTGGGCGAAGTTGAAATACTGAGAAGTATTCAACTCCTTCCTGGTGTAAGTACTGTGGGTGAAGGTGCTGCAGGTTTTAATGTGAGGGGCGGAAGCATTGATCAAAATCTCGTTATTCTTGACGAAGCTCCAGTATATAACAGTTCTCACCTATTCGGCTTCTTTTCAGTTTTCAATCCTGATGCTGTGAAAGATGTAAAGCTTTATAAAGGAGGTATCCCTTCGCGATTCGGAGGAAGACTGTCTTCGATTCTCGATGTACGGATGAAAGAAGGTAATAATAAAAAACTGGAAGTCAATGGTGGAGTCGGTGCTATTTTTAGTCGGTTATCCATAGAAGCACCTATTGTAAAAGATAAGGCTTCATTTATACTCGCAGGCCGAAGGTCCTATATAGACATTTTAGCAAAACCATTTTTAAATGATGATATCAATGATTCGGTTTTAAACTTTTATGACTTAACAGCAAAGACAAATTATAATATCAATGACAATAACAGAATCTTTCTTTCTGGCTATTTAGGAAGAGATAACTTTGGATTTGGTGATGATGCCGGATTTAACTGGGGTAATAGAACTTTGACATTCAGATGGAATCGTCTCTTTAGTGATCGACTCTTTTCAAACCTTACGATACTTGCGAGTGACTATGATTATGATATCGACTTTGGTAATGATGCTCAAAATAATTTTAGTTGGAATGCCTCTATTATTAATTATAGTGCTAAACCTGAATTGAGTTTTTATTTAAATCCCAAAAATTTAATTCGGTTTGGCGGACAAGGAATCGTATATAAATTCCAGCCAGGAATTGCAATTGGAACAAGTGAAGGTGAAACTAGAGATCTCAGCCTTGATCCAAAGTACGCAATCGAAGGAGCCTTATTTATAGAAGATGAATTAAATATTACAGATCAATTAGAAATAAATGTTGGCCTCAGATTATCTACATTTAATTATACAGGAAAAGGAACTGCATACGAATTGGAAAAGACAGAACCGGGTAGAAGGCAGGAGGTTATAAGCGGCCAGACATTTGATCAATGGGAATCTATACAGCGCTATCAAAATTTAGAGCCAAGGTTCTCATTAAAATATTTGCTTAATGAATCGACTTCATTCAAAGCAAGTTATATGCGAACGGCGCAGTATGTTCACTTAATTTCTAATACTGCAGCTTCAGTTCCAGTAGATGTCTGGACTCCGAGTACAAATAATCTCAGACCTCAAATGGCAGATCAAGTAGCCATCGGATACTTCAAAAATTTTGATAATAATGCTTATGAATTTTCAGCTGAACTTTATTATAAAGACTTTGATAATCTTGTAGATTATATAGATGGCGCAGATATATTACTCAATGAATTTTTAGAAGCAGATCTCCTAGAAGGTGATGGTCGGGCATATGGCTTAGAATTAATGTTGAAAAAAAATGAGGGTAGATTTTCTGGATGGTTGAGTTATACACTTGCAAAAACCGAACGATTCGTGGATGGGATAAATAATAATCAGTGGTATCCAACGCGGTTTGACCAAACACATAATTTGAGTTTAACTACGTTTTATGATCTGAGTAAAAGAGTCTCACTAAGTAGCTCCTTTGCATATGTCTCAGGTACTCCTCTCACATTTCCGACATCAAGAATTGAGCAGCAAGGTTATGTGATTCCGCACAACTTAGAAGACACTAGAAATAATGTTAGAATACCAGCTTACCATAGGCTAGATGTCTCAGCAACGATAAAAGGCAAAGAAAAGCCAGGTAAAAAATGGAAGGGAGAATGGGTAGTCTCAATCTATAATCTATACAGTAGAAGAAACGCATTTTCGATTTTCTTTCGCCAGTCTTATGAAGATAGAGATATTGGTGCTCCGATTGATACCGAAGCTGTCAGACTCAGTGTGATTGGTAATTTTATCCCTTCAGTTTCCTATAATTTTTCATTTTAATATTATGACAAAATATTTATTATCAGTAATTTATATATTAATATTAATAACCATGTATTCGTGTGAAGATGTTGTGGATATAGAGTTAGACACATTTGAGGAGAATTTAGTTGTAGATGCTTGGATAAACGATCTACCTGGTGATAAGACTATAGTCTTATCTCAAACAGCAAACTACTTCGAGAGTGCAAGGACACCGAAACTATCAGACGCATCTGTGATCGTCACTAGAAATGCAACTACAGATTTAGTATTTGAGTCTGTAGGTGAAGGTCGCTATGTGTATAATGGAGAGATCGGAAATCCAGGAGATTCATATGAATTGAATATTGATCTTGGTGGCCAACAATACTGCGCAACTTCAGAAATGAAAAGAGTGCCAACGGTTGATTCCATAGATGTAGAATTTTTAGAGAATGAATTAATCATAGCAGATGGTTTGTATACACAATTTTTTGCTAGAGACTTCGATGGCATCGGTGATGCTTATTGGATCAAGACTTTTAAAAATGGCGTCTTTCGAGATAATCCTCGTGAAATGAATATAGTTTTTGATGCTGGATTTGATGCTGGCACAGGTATAGATGGTATTATCTTTATTCCTCCCATTCGAGAATTAATGAACCCTGTAGATGATGAATTTCTACCTATCCCATGGGAAGTTGGAGAAATGGTAAAAGTAGAAATTCACTCAATTACGAAAGACGCTTTTCAATGGATGGAAATAGCTAGAGATCAGATGCTCAATGGAGACAATAGCATATTCGCACTACCTGTTACAAATACGCGTGGGAATATATCTAACTGTGATTCAGAAAACTTAGCTTTGGGCTTTTTTAATGTGGCTGCTGTATCATCTCGTGAAAAGCAGATTGAATAATCACCTTGCATATGTGGATCAAAAGAATTTTAATATTTATTCTTCTAATAGTCTTATTAATATTCTTTGGCCTTTGGTTCTACAGTTCTTCCATCAAAACGGATTACAATGAAGTATCGACTTTAGACGGGCTTCAAAAAGATGTCACAGTCTATTATGACAAATATGCGATTCCCCACATTTATGCAAAAAACACAGATGATGCATATTTCACAATCGGATATGTCCAGGCAAAAGAGCGCCTATTTCAAATTGAATTAATCAGAAGATTAGCTGCAGGACGACTAGCAGAAATCTTTGGCGAAGCAGCTATTGAGTCTGATAAATTTATGCGCACGATTGGTATTACAGAGTACTCCAAACGTACTAAAGCAGATTTTGAAGCAATCGAAAATCCAGAAATAAAATCAAATGTTCTCGCTTATATTGAAGGAATCAATACTTTCATTAAAGAAGGCTATACGCCAATAGAATTTACAGTGTTAGGCATTGAAAAAGAAGAATTCTCAATTGAAGATGTACACAACATTATGGGCTATATGGCATTCAGCTTTGCTATGGCTCACAGGACAGAACCGATCCTGGACTACATCAATCACAAATTTGGTACTTCCTATTTAAATGATTTGGACGTTCATGTAGATACTTCAGTGACCTTAATAAAGAGTAATTTAATTCCAACAGACAACCGAGATATTTCTATCCACACAGACAAAATTTTAAAGTCCCTACCCTTTCCACAATTGATTGGCAGCAACTCATGGATAGTCGGTGCAGAAAAGTCTGTCACAGGTGATGTTCTTTTTGCTAATGATCCACATATTGGTTTTGCCCAGCCTGCTATTTGGTTTGAAGTACATTACGAGACGCCGACGACTGAAGGCTATGCCTACCATTTGCCAGGATATCCGTTTCCACAATTATTGCACAATAGGCATCACGCGATTGGTCTGACAATGTTTGAAAATGATGACATTGACTTATACAGAGAAAAACAAAATCCCGCAAACGCAAACCAATATTGGCACAAAGACGAATGGAAACGATTTAAGAATCGCGCAGAAACAATTGTTGTCAAAGACGGAGAAGATATACAAATAAATGTCAGGGAGACAATCCACGGTCCTGTCATCAATGATATTTTCCAGGAAGTAAAAGAAGACAATCCGATTAGTATGTATTGGGTCTATACCAAATTCCCAAACAACATTTTAGAAAGTGCTTATTTGATATCGAATGGCAAATCAGTAGAGGAAGTGGCAAAAGGAGTATCTCTAATACATGCCCCAGGACTCAATATCATGTATGGTGATGTCGATGGAAACATTGCTTGGTGGACTGGTGCAAAACTACCAAAAAGAGCCGCTCACGTAAACTCAAAACTAATATTAGATGGTGCTAGCGGAAACGACGACATCACAGAATATATAGATTTTGAGATGATGCCACACAGTATTAATCCAAGCGCTAACTATGTCTACTCTGCTAATAACCAACCATTAAGTCCTGATGAGTCTCTATATCCTGGTTACTACTTACCGGAAGATAGAGCTCGACGAATCACGACTTTATTAGAATCAAAAGACAGATGGACCACAGCAGATTTTAAAGAGATGTTGTTAGATGTTACTTCTGAAAATGTGCCAGAAATTTCTCAATCAATAGTCAATGTTTTAAAACAAACTCAATTATCCGACAGAGAAGAAACGATTTTAACAGTTCTGGATAATTGGGTCGGTGATTACAGTTTAGACGCTATCGGACCAACGATTTATACGAAACTTATACATCACATTATCCATAAAACGATGGCCGATGAATTAGGTGAGTCATTCGAAACATTTAATGGCACTCACATTCTAGAAAGAAGTATTCAGCCTTTATTAGCCAATGGATCATCTGAATGGTGGGACGATATAAATAGCGATAACAAGGAAACAATCACAGACATTTTTACGGACGCCTTTAAAACTTCGATTTCTGAATTGACTAATCAACTAGGTGAAGACCACAACTACTGGAAGTGGGAAAAGGTACATACCATTACACATGATCATGTATTAGGCTCAGTTGAGGCTCTTTCTGATTATTTTAATGTAGGTCCATACGAGATAGCAGGTGCTGGAGAAGTCATCAACAATCTCCAATTTCAATTTACAGACGATGGCACTTATGAAGTGAAAGGTGGTCCTTCAACACGTCGCATTGTAGACTTTGATGACATCGAAAATAATAGCTGGAGTATTTTACCAACTGGTCAATCAGGCAATCCTCTCAGTCCTCATTATAAAGATCAAGCAGAGATGTTTGTAAATGGAAAATTCAGGAAAATGATGATGAATAAAAATGAGATTATTAGTACAGCTAAATATGTTAGTGAGTTTTCGGCTAAGGACAAATAGTACTTTTTTTGAACCACATAGAGGAATAGATACATACATAGTACATCGGGATCAAGTCCTTTTTAATTGAACCATTTAGGCACATAGATCACATAGGTTTATCTGCACAAGGAGCAAGGATAGATACATAGTACGACTTGATCAAGACTCATTTTTTATTGAACTACATAGGCTCACAGAGCACATAGTTTAATTTCTGAATCATTTTGAAGGATAGAAATATCGACATTTCATCATTTCCTTCCCTACGCTCACTCAGTTCGGTAATGGATCTCCCTTAGGCTTCGACATATATTCATTTTCTTAATAACCTTCACTTATCTGGCATTCATGATGGATTTTTATGCTTGATATTTTTCTAATTGTAAAAATACCCTCACTTTGTAATTATAATAATTCGCTTTCTATGAAATTCGCTTCTTATATTATAAATGATCGACAGACTTACGGTTCGGTACATACGATTGATGGCCAACTAAAATTTACAGATATCGGACTCGGTCATGGTCAAGACTTAAAGTACTGGCTTGAAACTGATGCCGTGAACTTGCTATGTGAAATCGCAGTTGACGCCGACAGACTCTATACCGAAGATCAGATTGAATATTTATCTCCAGTGACAACAGGCGAAAAAATAATCTGCATTGGCGTCAACTACGCCAAGAGAAATGCTGAATATAAAGACGGCTCAGAAGCACCTAAATATCCAAGTGTGTTTTTACGCTATCTTGATTCTTTTGTTGGTCATAGTCAAAATGTAATCC
>Ga0209828_1002061_pt1 | contig 17283 bp, 13 predicted proteins | sample MaitaG_FD_187429 | JGI IMG/M metagenome (GOLD analysis project Ga0209828, IMG submission 187429) | Marine algal microbial communities from Maine, USA - Maine_Asex2 metaG (SPAdes) (version 2) | ecosystem: Host-associated > Algae > Red algae > Unclassified | place: Maine, USA | collected 2015-01-05 | reverse complement strand
GAATCAAAGAATATTGCGTCTACAAATGCTCAATTAGTAACAGAATTATTAAGCCAATTTAACAAAGGATGGAAAGCTAATCTCCCAGATATTTCATATAATTAATATAGAATGAGATTTTTTATAATACCACAAAAACTTAAAGGCAATATTAAACAAGTAATCGCAGCATGGCCATTTATGAATGTTGGTCCGAAATGGGAGGCAGAACAATTATTATCTTTTACCAAGTCACAGGGTGTAGCTGGAGTAGAACTTTTAGATGTGGAGCATTGGCATTTACTCAAAAAATATAATCTGATCTGTGCAGCGACCAAGTCACATACTTTTGTTAGAGGGATGAATAACAAGAATCACCATCCAGAATGTTTTGAATTATTAGAAAAAGCTTTTGATGTAACAGCGGAAGCTGGGTTTAAAAATGTGATGACATTTACAGGACTCGCGGATACAAGAGGTCAGCAGAATGGGACTCAGGTGTCTGCAGAAGAAGGTATGAAAAATTGTATTGAAGGCTACAAAAAGATGGCGCGTCTGGCAGAACAAAGGAATGTCACTATGATCTTAGAACCACTCAATTCTAAAGTCGATGAAAATATGAAAGGTCATCCCGGTTACCAAGGTGATCACATACAATATTGTATGGATATCATAAAGGCCGTCAGTTCACCTTCATTAAAATTATTATTTGATGTATATCATATTCAAATAATGGATGGAGATATTATTCGCCATATTCAGGAATATGCAGAATTTATAGGACACGTTCAAATTGCAGGAGTGCCTGGACGTGGTGAGATTGGATATGAGCAAGAGATTAATTATAAAGCAGTGATGCATGCTTTACTCGACATTCAATATAATGGATATGTTGGTCACGAATGGATACCAACAAAAGATGCCAAGGATGGACTTAGAGAGGGAATACAAATTTGTGATATTTAAATAAAAAGAATTGTGAAATTAACAAACAGAATATTGGAAACTTTAATAATATTAAAACTAGAATATTTTATTTTTTTAATATTTGGTTTACTAATGATAAGTTCTTGTCGTCAAGGTGAACTTGAGATCGAAGATAAGAAACAACCAAATATTGTTTTTATTTTAACGGATGATCTTGGATGGAATGAACTTGGATTTAATAACCCTAGTATTCCGCACACTTCTAATATTGATAAATTACATAGCGAAGGATTATCACTCTCACAATTTTATGTCCATGCAGTTTGTGGACCAAGTAGAGCAGCATTTTTGACTGGACGATATCCACATCGCAATTGGATGGACTGGCGAACAGAAGATTTTGGGAAGCCAAATTATTTAAAAATGCTCGATATGGAGATGGCTAAAAATGATGAAGGAGAAGAAACAAGACGGATACATGCCTTGCCAGCTGAAGAGAGAACGATTGCAGAATCTTTAAAGGATCTAGGATATTTTACAGCAATAATGGGGAAATGGGGTTGTGGAGAATGGTTAGAAGAACACCTTCCATTAGCGCAAGGATTTATGCACCAATTTGGACATTATGCATGGGGGATTGATTATAATAATTATACCATTCCTCATAATGCTCCTGCGAAATTTGCAGTTTACGATTGGCATCGAAATCAAAAACCAATCCCACCAAATGGATATGCTACTGATCTAATAGCTGATGAGGTCGTGGACTTATTAGGAAGCCATAAAAATGACTATGGTGATCAACCATTTTTCTATTACATACCGTTTAATGGAATCCATGGGCCATTAGAAGAAACACCTAGATATGGAGATACATTATCCAAACGGTATGCTGCCTTAAAGTGTCTTGATGATGCAGTTGGGCGAATTACAAATGCTTTAGACCAAAATGGATTTACAGAAAATACCCTGTTGGTTTTTACTAATGATAATGGAGCGATTAGGGATACAATGAATGCTCCTTTTAGAGGGACCAAAAACACAAATTATGAAGGAGGCGTTAGAGCACCTTGTATCATAAAATGGCCAGGGAAAATAGAAGCCAAAAGCGAATCTGATGCTATGGTGCACATTACAGATTTTTATAGTACACTTACCAATATCGCTGGTGGATCCACTTCATCACAAACCAACTTGGATGGTTTAGATATGTCCGATGTAATATTATCTGGAGCTGACAGTCCTAGAAAAGAAATCGTTTTTGAAGTTGGCGGTAGTGTACGCTTAGCAAGTATGAGAAAGGGAGATTTTAAATTAGTTGGTGAAGAATTATATCACATCCCTGATGACCAAGCTGAGCAAAATGACTTAGCAAATATACATCCAGCTGTTGTTATAGATTTAAAACGAATATTAAAAGAAGAAGCACAAAGCAGACCACCGCTTCCAGCTTTTGATGAATTGATGTCGCCGGCTCTGCCGTGGGTATATGGTCAAGCTGAAAATGTAAATCCACCAGAATGGCTAAAAGAACATGTGTCTGCTATAAGAGCAAGCCAACCCCAATCTTGGCCAGAAGGGAAAACACCTTGGCCCCAACCTCCAAAGGATGGAAAGATTATATATTTGGGTGATGGACGGTGAATAGAAAAATGAATACATGGAAAATTGAATAAATGGAAAATGTAGAGCAAAGCGAAATCTCGAACCGAACAGTGTGAGCGTCGGAGAGAAACATTAGAATCGGAGTGAAAAGCAATTTGTACTATCCTGTGTATCTTTAATTCTATTTGTTCTAAAAATGATGAAACAATAAAATGAGATACAGTAAACAAGTATTGAATTCGTGAAATAGGCAATAACAATAGACCTATAAATAAACCTATAAATAAACCTAAGTGAACCTAAGTGAACTATGTGAACTATGTGTCTATGTGTCTATATCGTTTAAAAAATGATTAAATAATAATGAGAAATTGATTAAAAGTGAATATGAAAGCCGACTATCAAGCACATAAAACAGATTCGAAAATAATCATTGACGGAGATATTGGCAAACCGATCTGGCAACAAGTAAATTGGAGTAAACGCTTTGTAGACATGGTGACTGGTGACATGGGCATGTACAATACACAATCAGCCATACTATGGAATGACACTCATTTATATTTTGCATTTAAAGCTGAGGAACCATTTTTAGAAGCCAAGCTCACCAAACGCGATAGTATTATATTTTTAGAAAACGATTTAGAAATATTTATTGATGGTGGCGATTGTTATTATGAATTAGAAGTCAATGCTGCCAATACAATTTACGAAGTGTTTTTTATTTGGAAAGATGCCTATAAAAAAGGAGGGAAGTTTGATACACCACAATTTGATGTACACCAAAAGGAAGCCTATACATTTGGCGGAGATTTTGATCGAGTAGGAGCCTCATTCTGGAAAGGCACACATCCTCGAGGGATTCGTTGGGCTTTTACCAATTATGATATGGAAGGCTTACGAACGGCAGTTAGTCTTGATGGCACTTTGAATGACAATAGTGACATTGATACAGGCTGGAGTCTTGAAGTCGAAATTCCCTGGAAGAGTTTAGAGGTATTAGCCAATGGTCGGAGTATTCCTCCATCTGACGGTGATGTGTGGACTATGTTTTTAGGTAGATTTCAAAAGTTGGTCTTAAGTGGTAAAGAAGTAACACCACATCCAGCGATGGTATTAAATAGCCATGGTATCTATGATACACATATGCCTTCTAAATGGAGTCGAATAGAATTTATACACTAAGAATCAATGCCTAGATTGAGTACTTTGGAATCTCATCAGCAAGACAATATCAACAATTAGGGCAATTAGGATTTAGTAATTTTATTATTTTTTAATAATTTGCTCTTACACAATTAGGACACATGCTTAAATATATCTTCAGTTCAATATTATTAGTGGCTATATTAATCTCCAGCTGCAGCAAAGAAGTGACACTTAGTACGCCTCAAAACCCAATTGTTGATACAGAAGAACCAACAGTCAAAACTGGAGATGAAAACTATTTAAACAAAAAATCAGATTATATTTTTGATCAAGACAAACTGCACACTTTTGAATTGACTTTATCAAAAAGTGCATTAGCAGAAATTGATGCTGACCCGGCGGCTGAAGAATATGTGGAAGGAAGCCTAAGTTTTGAAGGAGAAACTGTAGAAAAAGTAGGGATTAGATACAAAGGCTCAATCGGTGCTTTTGTAGGTTGTTTGACTGGTAGAGATTGGGCTAATCCATCTGGCTCTAAGACTTGCACAAAATTATCAATGAAGATTAAGATGAATTGGGAAAATAGTGATGATAGATTTTTTGGCCTTAAGAAATTACAGTTTCATTCACAGAATCTTGACAATTCACAGATGCGCGAGCGATTAGGGTATTGGCTTTTTCGAGAAATGGGTGTTCCCGCTCCAAGATCAGTTCATGCTCGGTTAATGATCAATGGAGTATTCTATGGTGTCTATGCACTGACTGAACAAATCGATGGACGGTTTACGAGATTCAATTTCGAAGATGGATCGGGTAATTTATATAAAGAAATATGGCCATTAAATTCGAATGGCCAAGCTCATTCAGAGAGTGCATATATTAAAGAATTGAAAACGAATGAGGATGAAGATCCAAGCGCTGAAATGATTCGAACATTTGCAGAAGAAATTGCATCAGCAACAGAAAATGAACTTAAGGCTGTTATTGAAAAATGGATGGATATTGATGAAGTCTTATCATACATAGCTGTAGACAGGATTATTCGGAATGACGATGGAGCATTCCACTGGTATTGTAATGGCGGTGACTGTGAACCGCATAACTTTTATTGGTATGAAGAACCTACTGAAAATACAGTACATCTCATACCCTGGGACTTAGATAATGCTTTTGAAAATATCGCCTATCATGCAAATCCAGTCACACCGATTGTCGACGCTTGGGGTGAGATCAGTAATGACTGTCAACCGTTCCGATCTGGTATATTTGGAATGCAAAGATCAGCTGCTTGCGATAAATTGACAGGCGCTTGGGTCAGTTATGACACGGAATACACCACCAAACTAAAAGATTTTAAGTCTGGTGTGTTTTCTCAAAGTGTCGTCAATGATTTATTGGATAAATGGTCCGACCAAATTAAGAATGGGATACAAGAAGCAAGTCAATCACACGATGATGCGAACAGTGTCACAATTTGGGAGAATGCTGTTAATCGCTTGAAGCAAGATTTAGACTTCGCTAGGAATTAATATGGCAACTTAAAATTGTATAGATTTATAAAATCACACTTTACTATTAATGGTAATGAATTTAGACAGTTGACTGCAGTCACTGGATATGCAAAAGCCAATACTGATATTGTATATGCAGGAGTGAAAATGTTGGTGGCAGTCAAGATGGTGCTCATTATTCAAGTTTTTGGAGAACCATAAGATATCTATTTGCACTTTCATAGCTTTGAGGAGAGCATAATTTATCATGCTGTCGAATTAGACAAGGTCTAACTTATAATAGTGGACTATAGATTTATATGATTCTGTGCCATAATATTCTGATCAGCCTAAAGCATAGAATAACTGAATACCTTTGTATTTCATTCGGACAAGCGCATCGATCATTTCGGTATAGGATTCCCAATCATATTATAGTATTGGATCATGTAGATTCATCAGTTCATCAGTTCATCAGCGTCATTATCAAAATAGAAAAGTAATGGCACTGGTGGTGGCTTAATTATTTTGTGGTCAATCGAAAATATCTCATCTAGCTCTATTGGTTTACGATATGTCCTGTCCAATAATTGAGTGGATCAATCGCTAAAATCGTTTTTGAAAATCATACAAGCCTCTTTACGAATGCTATACGAATAATCTTTTTGGCTGAAAAAATTGCTTACTGTCCGACCTAGAGACGTTAGAGTTTTATAAAATCTTTTATGGAGCTAGGTAGGAGCTAAATAAAAATGTCATAAAGACATCTCTTTTCCCATATTTATCTACAAGTTTTTTTGATAAGCCTATACCAAAAATCATAAAAATAATACCACCAGCATTGAATAGCCCAAACCCGGCAGATACTGGGTCTTCTCCAAAGAAGTTAATACCAATGCTTGATAGAAAATCCAAAAAAGGACTTATTAAGCTGGTTAACCTATCTGCATCTACATAGTTTTTAAAATAATACACATAAGAACCACCTTTCATAGCTAGTGTAACAAAAACTAGCGTAGTAACGGTTAACATTATTACCCAAGGCTTGTTCTTTAGTAAATCTGATAGGTCTTCTTTAATACTCGACTTTTGTTCTGGCTTAGGAACAATACGCTCACGTGTAGTAAAAAACGTAATCAGTAACATAACGGTTCCTATAATGGCAAGCCACGTCATGATTATTTCTATTCCAACCGCTTTATCTCCTCCTCCTGCAGATTCAATAATTGGCAGCATAAATACCTGTACGAAGAATTGCGCAAACATTACAGCAACAAAGCGATAGGCAGAAATACTATTTCGCTCTCCCATATCACCAGTAATTACGCCGCTTAAAGCCGAATAAGGCAGGTTGTTTGCGGCATAAAGCAAAAGTAACAATGTGTAGGTGACAACAGCATAAATGACTTTTCCTTTATACTCGAAATCTGGCGTGCTAAAGGCTAAAAGAGCAACAACACCCAAAGGTATCGCCGTCCATAAAATCCATGGTCTAAACTTTCCCCATTTAGAATTCGTTCTGTCTGCAATTGCCCCAATGATTGGATTAAAACCAAATGCAGCTACCAGCCCAACAGTTAGAATAATTGCTGAAGCATGGTTTGTTTCAAGACCTTAGATATCAGTATAGAAAAAGGCCAAATATGTAATTAATGTTTGAAATACTAGATTGGCAGCTAGGTCTCCTAAAGCATAACCTACTTTTTCTTTTACTGATAGTTTTTGAGAGTATGTACTCATTGGTTGATGCATTATTTTCTAGTTAAAGAAGCGCTTAGTTTTTTTCCTTTAAATCAATTACGGCTTTGAAGGCTTTTTTCGGAAGGTATTCTCTATCGAATAAAAGTGGATGATTAGTACGCCCGTTAATAGGCCATCCATTCAGCCACGATTGTCCGTCTTGTACGCCCCAAAAAGTAACACGGCTTATTTTGTCTTTGTGCTTAAGGAAGAGTTCAAAAATATCTTCGTAGCGTTCTGCTAATTTTGTCTGAACCGAATCCGGGACGCCATTGGGATAAGGGTTCATAGTAGGGTCACCTTCAAACTGCTCGTAACTTTGCTCAACGGCTGCACCGTTTAAATCCCACGGATTTGGTAATACAGTAACATCCAACTCTGTGAACATCACTTTTATACCAAGCTCTGAGTATGCGATAATACTATTCTCGATATCTTCAATTGAAGGACCCAATAAATTCAAATGTGCCTGCATACCAACACCGTCTATCTTCGCGCCACTTTCTTGAAGTCTTTTAACCAATCGAACCACTCCAGCACGTTTTTCGGGCTTCCAAAGGTTGTAATCATTGTATATGAGCTCTGCGTCTGGGTCTGCTTTTGCCGCCTCCTTAAACGCTAGCTCTAAATAACTATCGCCCATTACCTTATAAAAATTTGATTCTCGTAATGTTCCATCTTCATTCAGGGCTTCGTTTACAACATCCCATGCATCAATTTTACCTTTGTAGTGGCTCACAATAGTGCTAATGTGTTTTTTAAAAACCATTGCCATTTCAGCACTATCTTGTACTTGATTCATCCAATCTGCCAATTGGCTGTGCCATACTAATGCGTGACCAACCACATGCATGTTATTGTTTTGACCTAAGGCAACGTATTTATCTGAAGTGTCAAAATAGAACCTATCTCGCTGAGGGTGAATATACATCCACTTCATTTTATTTTCAGGAGTAATAGTGTTGAACTGATTTTTGACAAGTTCTATTCCTAATGTATCGCTTCCATCAATATGACCATCATTTAGAGCTGCACCGACATAAAAATCATTTAAAAACGAACTTTTCAATGTGACAACCTCCACATCTTTTTTCTCTTTTTCTTCTTCTTTTTTACTTTGACAGCTAAAGACCAGAATTAATGTCAACAGCAATACGAATGATTTAGAAATACTTCTCATTTGTTTTTTTGGTTTATGATTGGTAATACTATTTTTTCTCTGTCCTTAAGCGAGGAAGATAATACTCTTTAGATATTTTGAACTCAGTCGTAAAAAATAATAAGATTTTATCAAATTGTAAAACATTTATTGCATTAGGCGCTAGCGCAGACGATAAGAACCCCATAAATAAATAGTGCACGATTCTTAATAAGACAAACTCTTCTTTTAAATATTCGCATGGCTAAGTTATACCTTATTTTTTTGAAATAACTTTTTCACAAACTGCTGCCAAGTTGAAATTTAAAACCTATTGATTTTATCTCTGTTGGACTATTAGTGCATACATTCTGCAAGCCTACAGGCAGACCCACGATTTACTTTGTTTGTACCTGTACTATGTATTCCTACAGATATATATTCCCAATCAGTTTCAGGTTTAATATTAGATTGAAGTCTATTTCTTTGGGAGTACTTTCCCTTCGGACTAATCGTTATTCAATCGTCCCCGATAGCCTCCATTCTAAATCGTTCTATGGCAGATGATTCATGTTCACGTTCCATTATGCGCTCGATTTTCTGAACAATATTTGGATTATTATCTGCTACATTATTTTTTTCTTGAAGATCATCTAATAAATTATATAGCTCAATTTTTGTATTCTGTTCTTTGAGAATGTCTTTTCTAATACCCTTCCATTGTCCCATTCGGACTGCTTGTTGTCCCCCATAAGCTGGAAATTCCCAATATAAAAACTCATGCTTTTCTTGATCTCCATTGAGCAGAGTTGGCAAAAAACTGATCCCATCAGTTTGTTCAAAACTTGTGTCAGATAATTCAGCAACTGTTACCATCACATCATAAAAGGCAGATTGATGATCTGTAGAACTGCCTGCTTCAATGTGTCCGGGCCATGAAGCGATCATCGGTACACGAATGCCACCTTCATGAGTGCTTCCTTTAATTTTAGGGCCATAGGTCTCAAATGGAGCAGCGCTTTTAAAATATTCTGTGTCGGCACCTCCTGCATAAGTCGGTCCATTATCACTAGAAAACATGATGATTGTATTTTCATATTGACCAATTTCTTTTAGCGTTTTCACCAAATCCCCAACTTGCTCATCAAGATATGAAATCATTGCTGCGTATGTTGCTCTCGGAGTTTGATTCGGAAAATAATTACCATCGGTATATGGCTCTTCCTTACCAAGTTTTTTCTTGTAATGATCTACCCATTTTTGTGGTGCTTGTAAAGGCACATGTGGTATTGGAGAAGCGTAATATAAAAAGAATGGTTCATCAGACTGTTCTTTCAAAAATGAAATTGCCTCATCATGCATTTTTGTCGGTGCGTAATCTTCAAGTGAAAAGTCTTCGTAGCTTTTAGGGTCATTGATGTCTGCGCCCTCCGTAAATGTTGTATGAGGCGGAACAACTTTATTATTAAGCATATCCCTCTGTTCATTTTTCCATAAGTGTGTCGGATATAATGTATGAGCTATCCGCTGACAGTTATAACCATAGAAAAAATCAAACCCTTGTTTATTGGGGACTCCCTCTGTTTCAGGCGCGCCAAGTCCCCATTTGCCTACCATGCCTGTTTTATAACCAATGTCTTGTAGCATTTCACCAAGCGTATATATACTGTCTGGAATCGGCCACTGACCTTCTAATTTTGGGTTATCCAACATCGCTTGATAATCCCAAACATCGCCTCTCTCTTTCCACTCATGATTTCCTCTGACATAAGCATGGCCTGCATGTTGTCCTGTTAATAAAATACATCTTGCAGGCGCACAAACTGGTGCACCAGAATAATGCTGGGTAAATGTCATGCCATTTGCTGCTAAAGCATCGATGTGTGGAGTTTCAATGATTGTCTGTCCATAACAGCCTAATTCTCCATATCCTAAATCATCAGCAAGGATATATATGATGTTTGGTTTGATAGTTTTATTGATAATTTCTTTTTGAGGAGAATGACAGTACGTAAACAAAATGCCAACACATACCGAAAGAAAAGAGATGTAGACTATTTTCATAATCTTAAATTACTAATAAAGACTGAATTGGAGAATGTTAGTTTTTGATAATTTGGTATATTGACACTAGAAATATCACAACATGAAGAATAGTAAGAAAAATAGAAGAGATTTCATTAAAAAATCTGGTACTGCCTTGGGTGGTTTTTATTTAGTGCCTAGACATGTTTTAGGAAAAGGATACACCGCTCCTAGTGATCAATTGAATCTGGCCGCCATCGGTGCTGGTGGAAAAGGAAGTAGTGATATATATAATTCTTGGAATGATGGTGCCAACAGAGTCGTTGCATTGGCAGATCCTGATTCGAAAAATGCAGCTAGATCTGTCGAGCGGTTTCCAGAAGCGAAAATGTATAAAGATTTCAGATTCATGTTATCTGAAATGGGAAAAGATATAGATGCTGTGACAGTCTCTACTCCTGACCACCTCCACGGTGTGGCAGCTAAAATGGCAATGGACATGGGTATGCACGTTTACGTACAGAAGCCAATGACACATAATATATACGAGGCTCGCCAATTGACTATGGCGGCACGGCATAATAAGGTTGTTACCCAGATGGGAAATCAAGGTGCATCTAATCCAGGCCAAGTCCAGATGATGGAGTGGTTTGATAAAGGAGTGATTGGCAATGTAAGTGAGGTCCATGTATGGACAAATAGACCAGTTTGGCCACAGGGAATTCCTGTTCCAGGTTCTGAGCCACGACCAGAGCATTTGTCTGCAGCAGATTGGGACTTATGGGTTGGACCTGCAGAATATGTAGACTACCATCCTTTATATCATACATTTAAATGGAGAGGTTGGTGGAATTTTGGCACTGGTGCTTTAGGAGATATGGGTTGTCATTTGATTGATCCACCATTTAGAGTTTTAGGACTTGGTTATCCAACAGAAGTGGAGTGTAGCGTAGGGCAAGTATTTAAAAGGGATTGGTCACCAGAGCATATTCCAGAAGGTTGTCCTCCGACATCTCAATCACAAATTAAATTTCCAGCATCTGCTAAGAATCCGATTCCTATGACAATGAATTGGTACGATGGTGGTATAAGACCCTTTCATCCTTCTTTGATTCCTGCTGATCATTCGATAGGAGAGGAGAATAGTTCTAATGGTGTTATCATGATGGGAGAGAAAGGTATCATGACCTGTGCGACTTATGGTATCAATCCGAAAGTATATTTAAATTCTGGAGAGATTATGACTATGCCAAAAGGGTATACTGGTGGTAATAAATATTATGACAAACCAGAAATGGGTCATCAAATCCACTGGACAGATGCCTGTAAAGCTGGATTTGGAAGTACAGAACATAAAGCATTGACATCATCATTTGATTATGCTGGACCACTGACTGAGACTGTACTAATGGGCAACTTGGCGATTAGAAGCTGGGAGTTAGCTAAAATGAAAGATAATGGTCACCGGAATTATTATGGGCGTAAGAAACTGATGTGGGACGGTGAGGCTATGGAAATCACAAATTTTGCTGACGCGAACCAATTTGTCAGTCGTCCATATCGAAAAGGTTGGAAGTTGATTTAAGCGACTGAGATAATTCAAAAATGTTGAGCCTGCCTACCTGCGCCTGCCGGAAGGCAGGTTTTGAATGTTGAGTTGATTGAGTTCGTGTTCAAATTGTATTGACTTTTCAAAGGCTTTCTACACATATCAACAGTCCGATCAATAAAAACTTTGCGAAACGCTTAATTGGAGTCTACTTATGAATATAACAATTAAGGATTCCCAACATATAGTAATAAAGGATTCCCAACATATAGAAAAACGAGAGTATGTCTGCTTATTTCTGAATAACCCTATAGTAATTAGTATATAGATTCATCTAGACTGAGTACAACTATTCTAAGCACCTTCTGTAATAAAAGAGACTATTTCTATGAAATATGAAAGCTGGTAAAGAAGATATTCTTACTAATTAATAATTAAACATTGAAAGCTCAACACTCAAAATTAAGCACTAAACACTGTCACTCTTCGTTTGACTAATTCTTCTTCTTTTTCTTCTTAGGAGAAATGATGACAATCATCCGCCTTCCTTCTAATTTTGGAAGCTCTTCGGCAGCACCATAATCCTCTAATTCTTTCAAAAGTCTAAGCAGAAGCAGTTCACCTCTATCCTTAAACACAATTGTTCTTCCTCTAAAGAAAACATACGCCTTGACTTTTGCTCCTGCCTCAAGGAATTTCATGGCATGCTTTAATTTGAAATCAAAATCATGCTCATCCGTATTTGGTCCAAACCGAATTTCTTTGATAACGGTTTTGGCAGTATTTGCTTTGATCGCTTTTTCCTTTTTCTTTTTCTCGTAAAGGAATTTTTTGAAGTCCGTAATCTTGCAGACTGGTGGATCTGCATTCGGACTGATCTCCACTAGGTCTAACTCTAAGTCTCGTGCCCAATTGATCGCTTGTGAAGTAGGGTAGATGTCTGGTGTGACGGTTTTTCCAGCGACTTCACTGACATCGTCAAGATTATCGCCGACAAGTCTGATTCTCGAAACTTGAATGTCTCTATTTACATTGAATTTAGGTTCCGGTTTTCGAAATACTTTTTTTCTTCTTTTAGCCAAATGATTTAGTTTAGTTAATATTTATATGCATATTCCCATCAGCATATACGGTTAATTTGTAATTCTGCACAAAACTAGTTAATTCAATGGATTAGTCGTTAACGTTTTGAGCTTTTTGCTTTTTTGCATATGTAACGACGAGTCCATCTTTTTCCTTATTCATAATCGCTTTAAGCTTAGAATCTTCTTCAGGATTCTCATTCAGAATGAATTCTGCTAATGGATCTTCCAAATATTTCTGGATCGCTCTATGAAGAGGTCTAGCACCAAATTGAGGATCAAATCCTTTTTCAGCAACAAACTTCTTAGCGTCCTTAGACAATTCTAATGTAAAACCAAGCTTCTCTAAACGACTGAATACACTTTTAAGAGTGATGTCAATAATCTCAAAAATATGATCCTGTGTCAAGCTATTGAAAATGACAACATCATCAATTCTATTTAAGAATTCTGGAGAGAATGTCTTTTTTAATGCTCCTTGTATGACTGACTTAGAGTAATCTTCAGATTCTACTTGTCTTGCTTTTGTATTAAAGCCTACACCTTGTCCAAAGTCTTTTAATTGTCTGACTCCGATATTAGAAGTCATAATGATCAATGTATTTCTAAAGTCAACCTTGCGACCCAAACCATCTGTTAATTGGCCATCATCTAAGACTTGCAGTAAAATATTGTACACATCAGGATGTGCCTTCTCAATCTCATCTAACAGAATCACTGAGTATGGTTTTCGTCTTACTCTTTCTGTCAGTTGGCCGCCTTCTTCGTAGCCAACATATCCTGGAGGAGCACCAATCAATCTACTTACGGAGAACTTCTCCATATACTCACTCATGTCGATTCTGATCAATGTATCTTCGGAATCAAATATGTAGCGTGCTAGTGCTTTTGCTAATTCTGTTTTCCCGACTCCGGTTGGCCCTAAAAATATAAATGATCCAATTGGTTTTGAGGGATCCTTAAGACCAACTCTATTTCGTTGAATCGCTTTCGTAATCTTTACGATTGCTTCATTTTGACCAATGACAACTTCCTGCAAGTCATCAGTCATCTTTACTAACTTGTTGCTTTCACTCTGAGCAACTCGCTTTACAGGAATACCCGTCATCATCGCTACTACCTCTGCAATTGCTTCTTCATCGACTGGATATCGCTTCGTTTTTGACTCTTCTTCCCATTCATCTTTGGCAGTTTCTAGCTGCTTAAGCAATTTTGATTCATTATCTCTTAAATCGGCAGCTCGCTCATATTGCTGGTTTTTTACCGCTTGATTCTTGAGCTCCTTTATCTCCTCTATTTTTCCTTCTAATTCTTCGATGTATTTTGGGACATGGATGTTTTTTAAGTGCGTTCTAGCGCCGACTTCATCCAAAACATCTATTGCTTTATCTGGTAAAAATCGATCACTGATATATCTTTCACTTAGGTGTACACAAGCTTTGATTGCCTCATCCGAATATTCCACATTGTGAAACTCTTCATACTTAGCTTTGATGTTTTCCAAAATATGAATAGCATCTTCTGTAGAAGGAGGATCTACGATCACTTTTTGAAATCGTCTATCTAAGGCTCCATCTTTTTCAATGTGTTGTCTATACTCGTCTAGAGTAGAAGCTCCAATACATTGCAGTTCTCCTCTTGCTAGAGCAGGCTTGAAAATATTTGATGCATCTAGAGAACCAGTGGCTCCACCAGCACCTACGATTGTATGAATCTCATCTATGAACAGAATGACATCTCTGGTTTTCTCCAGCTCATTCATGATGGCCTTCATCCTTTCTTCAAACTGACCTCTATATTTTGTCCCAGCGACAAGAGCTGCTAAATCCAACATGACGATTCTCTTATTAAAGAGAGTCCTAGATACTTTTTTCTGGATGATTCGGAGTGCAAGACCTTCGACGATGGCAGTTTTACCTACACCAGGTTCGCCGATCAGAATTGGATTGTTTTTCTTTCTTCGACTTAATATTTGTGATACTCGTTCTATTTCAGTTTCTCTTCCAATAATAGGATCAAGTTTATTTTCTTCTGCTAACCTGGTGACATCTCTCCCGAAATTGTCCAGCACAGGAGTTTTTGATTTGCCACCTGTCCGTCTACCGTATGATTCTTTAGAGTCATCTTCTTCCATTGGTATTTCGCCTTCTGGTGATGATGATCCAAATATTTCATAATTCGACTCTTGCTCTTGTCTGACATATTCTAATTCAGCTTTGTAACCTTCATAATCAATATCAAATTCTGATAAAATGTCTGAAGCTGTATTTTCATTATGCTTTAGAATAGATAGGAGCAGATGTTCGGGGTTAATCTCATCATTTTTAAAAAGCTTAGCTTCTAAAAATGTGACCTTCAATACTTTTTCTGCTTGTTTGTTCAATGGTATATTGCCTACATTCAAATTTGTACTTTCCGCTTTCACTTGTTGTATTATTTCTTCTATTTTAAATTTCAGCTCTGTTAAGTCAACATCTAAAGAATCAAGTACTTTAATTGCCAAACTTTCTCTTTCTTGAATCATCCCCAGCAACAGGTGTTCTGTTCCAATGTAATCATGTCCGAGTCGCAATGCTTCAGTTCTACTAAGTGAAATGATTTTCTTGACTTTTGGTGAAAATTTTCGATTCATTAATTTACTTTTTCAGATCTACTTTCAGTTTCAGATCTAGCTTAAATACGTTAAAAAGTGTGCCAATCGTGGCTCAAATAATGTCTTATTTCACAATGAAACAAAATAAAATGCCACAAAGATTTACGAGTAGGCAAATTAACAAATATTTCACTCACTTTTACCACAAATAAACGACAACAAGTAAATAGTCCAAATTGTTAATATTCAAAAGGGCCCGATTTGGCGATTTTAATAGATAAAACTTTTTTTGCAGCCCTAAGTGGTTGAAAGACAGTGGTTTATTAGAGTAAATAATTAATTATGCAATTAAGCGAATAATTCAATAAATTTGTCTGGCGTTAAATGAGAAAATTACATGAAGTATTCTGTTGATAAAAATGAAAACTATTCTATCCTTCAGTTAGAAGAAGACAATCTAAATTCATTGATTGCTCCGAATCTAAAAAGCGAATTTGTTTTCCTAAGAAATGAAGGTGTTCAGAATTTAATATTTGACTTATCGGCAGTTAAGTATGTTGATTCTTCAGGTTTGAGTGCCATATTGACAGCCAATAGGCTGTGGAAAGATTTCGGATCTTTCATTTTAACCGGCGTAGCTCACCCATCTGTTCAAAAATTGATAGAAATATCAAGGCTTGAATCTATTTTAACTATCATTCCTACAACTGCAGAGTCTATTGAATTTGTGACGATGGAGACGATAGAACAAGAATTGCAATCCGATACCGAAGAGTAGATATGTCCTTTGACATTCGGATTCTTGGGGCGAATTCCGCAGTTCCTAACAAAGATAGGTTTCCGACTTGCCAGTGTGTTTCCATTCACAATGAAAACATCCTCATAGATTGTGGTGAAGGTGCTCAGATAAATATCTCACATTATCGGATAAAACAGTCTAAGATTAGGACGATTTTGATTAGTCATCTTCATGGAGATCATGTTTATGGACTGCCGGGGTTACTGAATTCTCTTAGCATGTTTGGTCGTAAAGAAGTCCTACAAATCTATGGCCCAGTCGGTATAAAGGATTTTATAGAAGCCGTATTTGCACATACTTATGTTCATTTACAGTATGATTTAACAATTCATGAATTAGATCATTCTGGAATCTCTGAGATATGTAAAACGAAAACAGCGATCATTTCTGCTTTTCCGATGCAACATCGCATTCCGACTTATGGATATCTGATTACCGAGAGAGCACAATCATTAAATATTAATCCATTAGCGATTGAAAAATACAGTTTGGATATACCCCAAATTAAAGCTGCAAAGGCTGGAGATTCGATTACGACAGCGGGTGGGATTTTCATCCCAAATGAAAAACTTGTTCTAGCTCAAAAAAAGCAAAGGACATACGCTTATTGTTCAGATACTGTTTACGATCTAGACCTTGTCTCATACATATACCAGGCTGATCTGCTTTACCATGAAGCGACTTATTTACATGAATTACAAGAAAAAGCAGCGGAGCGAATGCACTCGACAGCCAGGGAAGCTGCTCAAATTGCGCATGCAGCAGAAGTGAGTAAATTGATCATTGGACATTACTCTAGTCGGTATGATGACTTGCAAGTGTTAGAAGATGAAGCTAAAGCTGTTTTCCACAATACAAACATCGTACGGCAAGGCGACATTTTCTCAATAGAAAATTAACCGAAATCAAGAAAATTCCGAAAGCTTATTTTTTTTAATTCTAAAAGGAAAAAAGCCATGGGAAAGAAAAAAAATGTACATATATTTGCAGCCGCTAAAGCAAGTTTAGACTTGTAGCTGGCAACGACCGGTTAGCTCAGTTGGTAGAGCAACGCCCTTTTAAGGCGTGGGCCCTGGGTTCGAGCCCCAGACCGGTCACAAAAAGAGTTCATTCTGAAAAGAGTGAGCTCTTTTTTTGTAGAACAAACAATGAATTGGAATACTGGGGCGAGAAGTAAGATCCCGTATGACCGAAGGGAACTACGGGG
>Ga0209828_1002059_pt1 | contig 17288 bp, 14 predicted proteins | sample MaitaG_FD_187429 | JGI IMG/M metagenome (GOLD analysis project Ga0209828, IMG submission 187429) | Marine algal microbial communities from Maine, USA - Maine_Asex2 metaG (SPAdes) (version 2) | ecosystem: Host-associated > Algae > Red algae > Unclassified | place: Maine, USA | collected 2015-01-05 | reverse complement strand
CGGGGGTGAAGGCAAAGGAACGATCGCCGAAGCTAGAAATGAAGCATCGTTAAGCAGAGGAGCTGAGCGCCTTAGTGAGGCGGTTAAAATGAATAAGAACAATCCTTCACTCAAGATTTTATACACCGGGCATACGGGTAGTATCTTCCACAAAGGTTGGTCTGGTTCTGATATTGCCAAGAAGTTTTTAAGTGATCAGGGTGTAGCGGACGACAAGATATTATTAGAGGCTAAATCTCGAAACACCTATGAGAATGCTGTTCTCTCCAAAACCTTTTTAGAGCAATCTGGCAGTGAAGGCCGTTGGGGATTAATCACATCAGCCGCCCACATGAATCGCTCGATGAAAATATTTGAGAAAGTGGGTTTAGGTGACCGATTAATGCCAATCCCTGTCGACTATGAAACATCTGGCAAGTCAGACTGGTGGCGGTTTGATCTTAAGGATGGGAACGATCTGTGGCGTAACTACCTTCACGAAACCATTGGAACCTTGGTCTATCGCTTAACTGGGAAGTTGTGAGTTAGCCAAATTTCCTGAGTGCGTCAGTGCTTAAGCCCATTGCGACGCTATTGAAAACGTCGCCTCTAACCACTCTTGCATTTTTGAATAGCCCCAACACATTGTTTTGTAAAATTTTAATTCGCGTCGTACCGCCAGTAAAGAAGACAGCATCAATTTGACCTGCTTTAACGGACGAGTCGCTGAGTAGCTTGGTTATAACCCTGTTGATTTTTTCTAAATCGTTAGCAATCACGCTTTCAAAGTCGGGCCTTTGAAGCGTTAGCTCCAAGGCGTTTTCCACAAAGCTTAAATCCAAGGCTACTTCATCGTTATCGGACAGTGCTTTTTTCGCATTCTCAACCTGCTGGAGTAGATTGTGTCCCTGCTTATCATCCAGTAGCTTGATGAGCCTGCCAGTCAGTGCCTTATCGTTTGAAAACGCTAGGAAACGCTTAATATCAATGAGCTTCTCTTTGACGTAGAGGTCATTGATTTTGTGCCAAGTCGACAAGTTCCGATAATAGGATGTTGGCACATCGATATCACTACCATTGACGCTTCTAATCGTCGAATGCAAACCAAAAGTTGGCATGACATGATGATAATTCAGCAATCGATCAAAGTCCGTACCGCCGATGTGCACGCCCGCTGATGAAAGGATATTGGTGCTATTTTCAGGCTTGGAAGGTGTTACTTTAATGAGCGTGAAGTCAGAGGTTCCGCCACCAATATCAACGATGATTGCTAACTCTTCCTTAGCTACCGTTTTTGCATAGGTGATCGCCGCCGCAATCGGCTCATACTGGAACTCGATATGCTTAAAGCCTTCCTGGTGCGCGATTTGTCGCAGCCGATCTTCAGCGGCTTGATCGACGGCATCGTCTTTGTCATTAAACCGAACTGGGCGACCCATCACCACACTCTCAATGGATTGGCCGAGCTGCATCTCCGCTTTGTCTTTCATGTTTCTTAGGAAATAACCCAAGATATTTGAAAAAGGCACCAATTTACCAAAAACTAGCGTCTTTTCATCCATTAGCGATGAGCCTAAAACGGATTTTATGGAAGTCATTAGGCGGCCTGTTGTGCCCTCGATATACTCCTCAATGGCCTTTTCACCAAACATCGCTTGTTGCGTTTCGTTGTTGAGGAAGATAGCCGAGCGCAGGTAATCTTTATTATCATCCAGCGTGACCATTTCAACATCGTCGTGCTTGTAGATGCCTATGGTTGAGTTACTGGTTCCAAAATCGAGGCCGCAAAAAGACATGATGATTCAGTCCGACAAATAACAAAACGCAGTATTGTAATCGATTTAGTTAGAACGGAATGTGAATCATTGCATCAGTAAACTACTATTAGCGCTGATGTGGCCAACGATTGCATTGAGAAACTTTTTTGCCTTATACTGCCTTGTTCAAGCTCCGATAAAAATATCGCTGACAAGTCTCCTCACTAAGTAAGCCTACCAGCCGCACAAATATTCCAACAAACACCGTCACAAATATCAACCGTCCCCAGAAAATACTCGTAAAATCAGCACCTAACAACATGATCAACAAAGTATCCTCGACCAGAGAATGCAACAGGCTTAACAAGATAATCGTAGAAAATACATCTCGTGCAGGAATTTCCCCTTTCTTTGCCTCATTGATAATCAAACCGCCGCCAAACGACAGCCCGAGAGTGATCCCAATAATGGCAAAACTCGTTGCCTCTTTGCCAATGCCGAAGATCCATAAAAAAGGCCGCAGCATAATGCCCATCAAGCGCTCGATACCCAATATTCGTAGCAACCTGAGGCTAAACATCAGTAGTGAAATAATCACCACAATCATCGCCAAGTTTTTCACCTGTACAATCGCCCAACCCAACAGCGAACTGTCTGTACTTGGCTGTAGTTTCAAAATAACCTCCGCAGGCTCCTGCAAATAATTGCCTCCGCTATAAATTTGATGCAACGTCCAAGCAAATAAAATACCGCCACCTACGCGCGTCAGCAGCACAATCCAGACATTCACTCCCGCTTTTTTCGCCACAGCCACCTCGACAGGCAGGCCATGTACCATTAGCACTAAACAGCCAAGAACGGACATTTGGGCTACAGATAACGATGTACCAGCATCCAAATCAGCAAAAACAATCATGCCACCGTAGAGATTCGTCGCGATAGTCATTGCCCAGACTAATCCTACCTCTTCAGGCAAACCGAGCCCGGTCATCAATGGTTCAAGCCACCCAGCCAGCAACTCAATACCACCCAATTCCTGAGCAATCTTCACAATAATGACTGCCGGAATCATGATCTTAAACAATGTCAAAGATGTATCGCAGATGTCTTTCGATAACTGCGAGAAAAACAACGCAACTTGAGCAGTGGTAGGAAAAAAAGGAACTTGAAGCATGAAAAATCTCGCAAGATAAGCTGTAAAAAACAGTCAACAAGTTTAGCACCGCAGGCCGACTTACGTGCTATAGAAAACCACTCCTCAACACCTCATAGCAAGCCCCCATTGTATGGTAATCCGTCTTCCCTGCGGGTGACTTAAACTCATCCATCTTCTGGTTATTCTGCGTCAAAATCCGATACCAAGCCCCATGTTTGTGATCAACCATGTGCTTCCAGCTATATTCCCAAATACGCTGATACCAGTCTTTATATTGTTGCTCGCCCGTCGCCTCAGCCAATAGAGCCGCCGCCGCAAAACTCTCCGCCTGTACCCAGAAATACTTATCGCCATCACACACCGAGCCATCCGGTGCAAAGCCATAACAAATGCCACCATTATTATCATCCCAAGATGCTGCTAGCGCTCGATCAAACAGCTCTTTAGCACGAGGAATCAACCAATCCATCGGACGATGACGGTTCAAAATCAGTAGCAGCTTAGTCCACTCGGTTTGATGACCTGGCTGGAAGCCCCAAGGGCGGAATAAGTTCTTAGGGTCATCGGTGTTGTATTCCCAGTCAATCTGCCAATCCGTATCGTAATGCTCCCAAATCAAACCATCGCCGAGTGATGCCTGACGCCGAGTGATATTACTCGCCAGAGTCTCGGCCCGATCCAAAAATTTAACTTCACCAGTGGCTTCGTATGCCCAAAGCATCGCCTCACAGCTGTGCATATTGGCATTTTGGCCCCGATAAGAATCAACCACTGAGAAATCAGCATTGGCTTCGTCACGATATAAACCTGAGGCTTCATCCCAGAAATGGGTTTCCATCAGATCCCATGCATGCTCCAGCGTCTTGCAACCTGCCTCAACACCTGCCAATAACGCAGTAGCGCCAGCAACAATAACAAATGCCAATCCATAGCAGTGGTTAGTTGCATCCTCGACACCGTCTTTGCCGAGTAGCCAGATATAGCCTGAGCTTTCAGGCTGTCGGTGTGCTGTTTCTATATACGTCAAGCCGTGCTCTACCCATGGCAAATAGCTGTCATCCTTAAAATATCGGGCAGCCATGGCGTAGTTGAATACAAAACGGGTGCTGCTCACTAGATGACGTGTGTCTGCATCATAAATGCTGCCATCATCTCGAAAGTGCTGGAAAAATCCACCTTTTTCGTCAAAAATATTTGGATGGTAAAACGCCAAGCTATCTTTGATGTGCTGCTCTAAGGTTTGAGTCTTTTGAAAGTCTGGAAATTGCATTTTCTTTCCTGATTTATTATAAATATTTGATTTAACGCGTTGGCTTCATACAGAACCTAGGGTGTATCTTCTAGCAAAAGCTCACCGAATCTAGAACAATCTTAACCCGATTTCCCGTTTCCTCAGACTCCAAACAAGCCAACGCAGCAGCGAGGGAATACAACCCATCCTCACCTGTTGCGGCAGGCTCACCGTCCCCACGAACAGCCTCAACAAACCGTCTTGTACCCACTTCATACAAATTTTCATGTTGCATTTCTATCAAGCGCTCACCAACTGCATTACGCAATATAATTTCACCACCAGGGGCTTGCTGCATAACGTTCCGAGCGATCAAAGAACCTTCAGTGCCATGCACCTCCAATCCATTCCCCGCGTGCTTAACAGTAAACGCATCATGCACCTGAGCTTGCACATTATTATCAAACTGAAAAATAGACATCGTGCCATCTTCAAGGTCAGACTTTGTCATACCACTGTACTGACTCATGCTAATCACTTCGACAGGGTTCGCTTGCAGGATAAATCTTAAGGTATCAATATCGTGAACCGTGATATCCAGCACAACTCCACCACCTGCACCCTTTTCTGTAAGACGCCAACCTTGCAAATGCTCAGGGAGGTAAACAGCATGAAAAACTCGCGCGGCAATCGGTTTTCCAATCGCGCCATCTTCTATCAATTGACGCAGCGTACGATGAGCAACAGCATTTCGTAAGTGGTGATTAGTCGCCATAATGACACTCGCATTTTTACAGGCATCGATCATTTCCTTCGCATCATCAATTGACATGGCTAACGGCTTTTCACACAGAACGTGCTTACCTGCACTGGCTGCGGCAAGTACCTGCGCATGGTGTAGCTCATTGGTAGTGCTGATATAAACTGCGTCAACTTTGGGGTTACTTAACAACGCTTGTAGAGAGTCAGTGGCGTGAGGAATGTTACGAGCTTTTGCATAAGATTCTGCTCGTTCAGCATTACTACTTAAAACTGAAACCACCTCACAGCCATCCTGTGCGCGGATTGCCCCTATCATTTGACTACTAGCAATATTGCTAGCGCCAATTAATCCGAACCCGATACTCATTTTACGACTCCCTCTTTTGAATGAAAACTAGACCGTTCCAAATAGCTACTTGATAAATCTACCGTATTCGACACTTAAAATCATTAAATTACCACAGTCATTTGCAATTTTTGGAAATATTACGTTACTATTAAGACATTGAGTCTGGAACGTTCCAAATTAGCTTGATGAGGCAAAACTATGGCAATGCAAATTGAAAATGTACCTGAAGCTATACGCTTAGCCAAAGTTGCGCTGAAAGAGAAAAGTACTGACACCAAAAAGACCTTCAAAGAAATGACCCGCTCCATTGAACTCGAAGTAGCTGAGATCAAAGCACTTAAGGCACAAGGTCAATCAATTATTCCAGAGTTAGATTATGCCGAATTATCATCTCAGGGCATTAGTGATGAGCAGCGAGCACTCATTCGTAAACGCGGCTGCGCCATAGTCCGCAACACCTTCCCCCAAACTCAAGTCGAGCAATGGAATGAAGAAATCGTCGACTATCTGGATGTACTGAATTATTACAATACGCCTAATAAGGGTTTGGATAAGTACTTCTCCTCTCTGCAACAAGGAATGCCACAAATTTTTAGCGTGTATTGGTCTAAACCTCAAATCGAAGCTCGCCAATCAGAAAATATGGCAATCACGCGCCAGCATTTAAATCGCGTTTGGGACTTTGAGCAAGACGACCAGCAACACTTCGACCCCGATTTAGAATGCACCTATTCCGATCGAATTCGCCGACGCGAGCCAGGTGACAACTCCTTAGGCTTAAAACCACACATAGACGGTGGTTCTGTCGAGCGCTGGATTGATCAGGAAGGTTTTCATAAAGTATTCCGAAAACTAATTGACGGTGACTGGCAGAATTACCAACCGTTTGATGCAGCGTATCGAAGCCTAACTCAGGAAATCCCATCCCCTGCCGTTTGCAGTATGTTCAGAACTTATCAAGGCTGGGTGGCATTGACTCCACAAGGCCCTGGAGATGGCACCTTAAATCTTGTACCCATGTCACGCGCTCTGGGTTGGATGTTTTTGCGCGCCTTACAAGATGATGTAGCAGATGATGATGTATGCGGTGCCAAGGCTTCCCGTGCCTTACTTTGTGATCCCCATTGGCATGGCCTATTGTTAGAAGCATTGATTCCTATTCCGCAAGTGCAAGCCGGTGACAGTGTTTGGTGGCATCCTGATGTCATTCATGGAGTTGAAGATGAACACAAAGGAACCGGCTACAGCAATGTAATGTATATCGGCGCAGCACCGTCTTGTCAGAAAAACCAAGAATTCCTAAATCGTCAAGCACCTTGCTTTGATAAAGGCCAAAGCTCCCCAGACTTTGCAGCTGAGCACTACGAATTAGATTGCGAAGCACGAGCTACCGTAAGTAATCTCAGTGAGCTCGGTAAAAAGCAAATGGGTATTGCCTAAGCATGCGCGATCAGATCAAAGCATCCGAAAGTCGCAGAGTGACGCTACTCGACGTCGCTAAGCATGTTGGCGTTTCAAAATCGACCGTATCGTTAGTGTTGCGCCGCAGTGACGATGTCAATGAAAAAACACGCGAACGCGTATTGAAAGGCATCGAACAAACGGGTTATGTCTATAACCGCCAAGCCGCTGATTTACGCCAGACACGCACCAGTGATTTACTCGGTATTATCATAAATGGTTTAAACACACCCTACGCAGGTGAGTTATTACACCACTTTGAACAGCACACCATGAGCATGGATTTGATTCCAATGTTTGCCAGTCACTCTGATCGCCTCAAGCAACAAGATCGCTTGGTACGCAATTACATGGAATATAACGTTAATGGTTTGGTGATTTGTCCTGCTCCTTCAACGCCTGCCAGCTGGTTAGATCGTCTATGGCGAAATGGCTTTCCGCTAGTACAAATCATGCGAGAAGTGCCGTTTGGCGACTTCCCAGCAGTGGTCGCAAGCAACCGCAGCGGTACCTACGCAGCAACACAACACCTGATACAGCTCGGTCATAGCAAAATCGCCTTTATTGGCGGTTTAGATACACTCTCTGATTACCATGAGCGACTCGGTGGCTTCATGGATGCAACAGGCGAAGCGGGATTAAGCGTACCCACAGACTATATTTTTCAGAAAGATCAAGACCGTGAGGCAGGGCGCGAAGGTTTAAAAACACTGCTAGCGTATGACCCTCAGATTACAGCGATAGTTTGTTTTTCTGATTTAATGGCCTATGGCGTATTAAGTGAAGCAAGAGAAATGGGAATTGAAGTGGGCAAAGATCTGGCGGTGGTTGGTTTTGACGACATTGCCGATTCTCGCTTAACCAACCCTGCTTTAACTACCGTTGCAGTATCCGCCGCAGAAATTGCAAAAGCGGCGATTGAATTATTACAAGTTTACACCCGGGATCGCAATGCTCCGCGACAACGAATCGTGATTCCCGCTACTTTGACCATCCGCGAGTCGTGTGGAGCAAACTCGCGTCATTAATCTAAAATCCCTGAGGAGGGAGTTTATGAAAGCACGTTATTTAAAAGTAAAGTTATTAGCAGCCTCGCTTGCGCTTGGCTTAGTTGGAAGTGTTCAAGCCGCTGAAGATGTTGAAGTCCTTCACTGGTGGACTTCTGGTGGTGAAGCAAAAGCACTCACCGTTTTGAAAGATGACCTGCAAGGTCAAGGTATTGGTTGGAAAGACATGCCAGTAGCTGGTGGTGGTGGTGAAAAAGCCATGACGGTATTGCGCGCACGTGTTCAGGCAAAAAATGCCCCAACAGCCGTACAAATGCTTGGTTTTGATATTCAGGACTGGGCAGCTGAAGGTGCAACTGCCAACATGAATGATCTCGCTAAAGCAGAAGGCTGGGATGCGGTTGTTCCTGCTGCGCTACAACGCTTTTCTAAGTACGAAGGCGATTGGGTTGCTGCGCCTGTAAACGTCCACTCCACCAATTGGGTGTGGGGCAACAAAAAGATCCTAGATGAAGTTGGTGCTACTGAGCTACCAAGCGACTGGGATGGGTTTATTTCCGTTTTAGATAAAATCAAAGCAAAAGGCTATACGGCTTTAGCCCATGGCGGCCAGCCTTGGCAAGATGCAACGATTTTTGATGGCGTTGTCTTAACCACCGGTGGAGCTGACTTCTACAAAAAAACCATGATTGATCTGGATGCAGAAGCCTTAGGTTCTAAAACGATGGAAATGGTTTTTGACCGTATGCGTCAGTTACGTGGCTATGTTGATGACAATTTCTCAGGACGTGATTGGAACCTAGCTTCTGCAATGGTTATTGAAGATAAAGCTGGCGTGCAGATCATGGGCGACTGGGCTAAAGGCGAATTCATCAAAGCTGGTAAAGTACCTGGAAAAGACTTCGTCTGCTTCCGTACACCGGGAACGCAAGGCATGGTGACGTTTAACTCAGACCAATTCGTTATGTTTAAAGGCGATTCAGCGGGTGAAAAATCTCAGCTAGCCATGGCGAAAGCGGTTATGTCTCCGGCCTTCCAGTCTGCATTTAACGTCGTTAAGGGTTCTGCACCTGCACGTACGGATGTACCTAATGATGCATTTGATGATTGCGGTAAGAAAGCAATGGCTGATTTGGCAAGTGGCGACCTAATGGGCTCGATGGCACATGGTCACTCAGTACCCGCTGCGATTAAAGGCGCGATTGTCGATGTAGTCACCAAGCATTTCAATGGCAAGAACTCTTCAGCTGACGCAGTGAAAGAGTTGGTTGCTGGGATTGAAAATGCAAAATAAAACGGTGTTTAAACCACTGTTTTAAAGTGTCTGAGGTGCTTATCGTTAACCTTCCTCCTAACGATGAGCGCCTTTCACTTAAACTATTCCGAACACTCTGGGCCTAATAAAATGAACGATGATACCTCCGGTTTTCTTGGCTGGTGCCGACGGAGTCTACCTAAAATTGTGCTAGCTCCCTCTTTTGTGGTGACAATTTGCTTTGTCTATGGCTTCATAATTTACACTGGGTACATTTCAACAACCGCATCCAAAATGCTGCCAAATTCTAAATTCATAGGGTTAACCAACTATGAAAAATTATGGCGTACGCTGAACTGGCAGGTAGCGTTAGATAATCTGGCCATTTTTGGTATTTTGTACATCACAATTTGCGGTGTGTTGGGCTTAACACTGGCTATTTTGCTGGATCAAAAGATCAGGGGTGAAGGCTTTTTACGACCGATCTACCTCTACCCGATGGCATTATCGTTTATCGTGACGGGAACGGCTTGGAAATGGTTTTTAAATCCCGGGCTAGGTTTAGAAAAAACCATGCACGAATGGGGCTGGGAGAGCTTCAGCTTTGATTGGTTAGTCAACTCTGAAATGGCGATTTATACCGTCGTTATGGCAGGTGTTTGGCAAACCTCTGGCTTTGTTATGGCAATGTTTCTGGCAGGACTTCGTGGCGTCGATAACGAACAAGTAAAAGCAGCGCAACTAGACGGAGCATCGTCATTTCAAACCTATAAACGGGTAATCATCCCGCAACTGGGGCCGGTCTTTTTAAGTGCCTTTGTCGTGCTGTCACACATGGCGATAAAGGCTTATGACTTGGTCGTTGCGTTGACTGGTGGAGGGCCTGGTAATGCAACCGAAGTACCCGCAACCTTTATGTACTCTTACACCTTTACGCGTAACCAAATGGGCGTGGGAGCAGCTTCCGCCATGATTATGTTAATGACCATTGCCGCTATTATCGTGCCCTATCTCTATGCAGAAACGCGGGGGAAACGTCATGAGTAATATCGTGCAAAATTCAGGGGTGGATTCAAATCGCTTCTGGCGCGTGTTGATTTACACCACCTTATTAGTATTTGCGCTGTTCTACCTATTACCACTGTTTGTGATGTTGGTAACCAGCTTTAAATCCCTAGATGAAATTCGTCAGGGAAATATGATGGCATTGCCAGAGGTCTGGACACTTGAGCCTTGGTTTAAAGCTTGGGGAAGCGCTTGTATCGGGTTGACCTGTGAAGGCATTCATACCTACTTCTGGAACACGATTAAAATGGTGGTTCCCGCTGTATTGATCGCTACCATTTTGGGTGCATTGAATGGCTACGTACTAACGAAATGGCGTTTCCGTGGGCATCGTTGGGTATTTGGGCTGATGTTGTTTGGCTGCTTTATTCCGTTTCAGATCGTACTAATTCCCATGTCTCAGGTACTGGGTAATCTCGGTATCGCTGGCACGACAGCTGGGCTAGTGTTGGTGCATGTCACTTATGGAATAGGCTTCTCAACGCTGTTCTTCCGTAATTATTACGAAGCGTTTCCAACAGAGTTAGTTAAGTCAGCGATGATTGATGGCGCAGGTTTCTTTGGCATTTTCTGGCGAATCCTATTACCTAGCTCTGGACCGATTATCGTGGTCACCGTTATCTGGTTGTTTACCAATATTTGGAATGACTTCTTGTTCGGAGCCTCGTTTAATGCCGGTGAAGGCGCCCCCATGATGGTGGCCCTGAATAATCTGGTGAATAGCTCAACGGGTGTCAAAGAGTACAACGTTGATATGGCAGCGGCGATGATCGCAGCACTGCCTACCTTATTTGTTTATATCGTGGCTGGGCGCTATTTTGTGCGCGGCTTGATGGCTGGCTCAGTGAAAGGATAATCAAGATGGCTTCACTTGAAATAAAAAATGTACGTAAATCATTTGGTAGCACCGAAGTCCTTCACGGAATCGACATAGCCATTGAAGATGGAGACTTTCTGGTACTAGTTGGGCCGTCTGGTTGCGGTAAATCGACACTGCTTAATATGATTGCAGGACTCGATGAGATTACCTCTGGCGAGATTATTATTGGTGATGAAAAGATGAATGACCGTCATCCATCTAAGCGCGATATTGCTATGGTATTTCAGTCTTACGCGCTTTATCCCAACATGACCGTTGAAAAGAATATTTCTTTTGGTCTGGAAATGCGCAAGGTCGATAAAGCAGTGCGCAAACAACGTGTCGCTGAGGTCTCACAAATGCTACAAATCGAACCTCTGCTTAAACGTAAGCCGGGGCAGTTATCCGGTGGGCAGCGCCAGCGTGTGGCTATGGGCCGCGCTTTAGTACGCGAGCCGAAAATCTTCCTATTTGACGAGCCATTATCAAATCTCGATGCCAAGTTGCGTGTGGATATGCGTACCGAGATCAAGAAGCTGCACCAACGTCTTGGGGCAACTATTGTGTATGTGACACATGATCAGATCGAAGCCATGACGCTGGCGACACGGATCGCCATTATGAAAGATGGTGTGCTGCAACAATTAGGCACGCCACAAGAAGTATATGATCAGCCTGTTAATTTGTTTGTGGCAGGCTTTATGGGTTCTCCCTCTATGAACCTGTTACCCGTAACGTTGGTGAAGACTGACGCTGGAGTCGCGGCTGAGATGAAACAAGCATCAGGCGAGTCAGTTCATCTTCCTCTGCAAGCAAATGCGAGCTATGAGCGATGGATTGGCAAAACCGTTACGCTAGGCATTCGTCCAGAAGCGATTACTGACCCGGGCAGTGCAGAGCAAAGCAATGACTTGGTTACCCAAATAGACTGCGAGGTTACGGTGACCGAGCCAACAGGGGCTGATTTATTTGTGTTTACTGCACTCGGTGGCGAAGAGGTGGTTGCCAGAATGCGTTCAAATAGTGGAGCGACTGCTGGCGATAAAGCGCCGTTTTCATTCAATATGGATAAAGCGGTGTTGTTTGATGAGGAAAGTGGCAAGCGTATATAAGAGTTTTAGTTCATTCCTTGTCAGTACAATCTCTTTTCCTAGATAATGCGGATATGAATAAGAATGATATAAATCAGGCGCCTGTTGATCATGAGCGTCTTATTGCGGATATTGGTGGCACTAATGCGCGCTTTGCGCTGTTGTCGTCTTTTGGCAAGGTTCATCAACAGCTTGTACTGCCTTGTGCAGACTATGCTGACATTGTGTCTGCCGCTAAAGCGTATTTAGCGCTAATAGACAACCCAACCATTGACGAAGCAGCAATGGCGATTGCCAACCCGATCAACGGTGATTGGATTAAAATGACCAATCACAACTGGGCGTTTTCGATTGCTGAAACGCGAGGCGCGTTGGGTTTAAAAAAACTGACTTTTAAGAATGATTTTGCAGCGTTAGCCATGTCATTGCCATTGCTTCCTGATACAGATTTGAAGCAGATTGGTGGCGTTGTAAAAGCAGACAAAGGCTCCGCACTTGCCGTGCTTGGCCCTGGCACTGGGCTTGGTGTATCCGGGTTAGTGCGCGCAGGTGATCACTGGATTCCGCTAGAAGGGGAAGGTGGGCATGTTAGTGTTTGCCCTGCGAATGAACGGGAATGCGACATCCTTAAAACATGCTGGAAAGAGTATGAGCATGTGTCAGCGGAGCGGCTGGTATCAGGGATGGGTTTGCAAAATTTGTATAAGGCAATTTGTGAGTTGGAAGGAGCTGATGCTGAAGACTTGTCTCCGGCTGAAATTTCAACGCGCGCTAAAGACAATAGCGACCCTTATTGCGCAGAGGCTTTAGAGACGTTTTGCGGTTTGCTGGGTGCAGTTGCGGGAAACTTGGTACTGACATTGGGCGCTTTTGGCGGAGTGTATATCGGTGGAGGCATTGTGCCGCGTTTAGGGGGCTATTTTGAAACCTCACCTTTTCGCGAACGTTTCGAGGCAAAAGGGCGTTTCAGAGGTCACCTTGAGCAAGTGCCAGCGTTTGTGATTCAGGCAAAACACCCCGCACTTGTAGGAATAGGCGAAGCGTTTAAATAAAAAATTACTACCTTACGTCGATAAAAAATCTCCCTTCAGAGAAAAACTCCAACATCACTATGCGATATGTTTTGATTTAAATAATGCTAAATTCATAATTTTACAAAGTGCAATAACCATAAAATTACCACCCCCACCATAAAGTAAAATTCGAGCAATCCCAGCGTGGTCGCAAAAGCCGCACTAACAATGGCCCAGAGAATTGGAATAATAATCAAACCGTGCCGCCAGCGAGAACTCAGCAGCATCATTAAAGCAAAACTCACCAATACAACAGGTGCTGGCAGTAAAGGAAACCACTCCAACTGCATAAATGCTCGACCTTCCAGCAGGCCACTGAAGGGGTAAACTAACAAGCCCATCCAGAATATGACCATCGCCAATCTTCCACGCCATGACGACAAGCCAACCCACGCAGCGTTTTTTAGCAAAATAGCTGCCAGCAACAGCGCAGCACCCTGAAGCAGGAAGACCCAGCCAAACCAAGGCGCTGCCCAGTTTAGATTAGCAAAATGCTGCATGTGAAACACCGCGCCACACCATAGCCAGCTTACGCCCAAGAGGGCTAAAACCAATCGCACAGACTGATGACGTGTAACATGAGTTTCAGCTGATTTAAAAACCGGAGGCAGCTTGCTGGACATAAATATTAACGACAGCATCGCCAGTGTAAAAACGAGTGCAAGCAGTTGCACTGGCCAAACCGCTTGATGATAGTTCGCCAGTAGGTTAAACCAGCTTTGCTGATCATAAGGTGTCATATCGAGCAGAGAAAATTGCAGCAATTCTGACATTAGACATTCTGCAGATGAGTGAGCATAAGTGCGCGCATTGCCTGATCGGGTAAACGGCCACGCCCTGCTCCCATATTTTCTTGCATGTGGGCGACCTGTGACGTCGCTGGAATCGCGCAGGTTATGCCGGGGTGCGACACCACAAATTTAAGAAAGAACTGTGACCAATTGGTGCAGCCTATTTCACCAGCCCAAGCAGGTAGCGGTTTATTCGCGAACTGATCAAACAAACGCCCACCATCTAACGGACGATTGGCAATCACCGCGATACCTTTTTCTTGTGCTAGGGGTAACAGGCGTTTTTCAACCTCTCGGTATCGCACGTTATAAGTCAGCTGGATAAAATCAATCGGCTGCGTTTTCATAATTTGTTCAAGATCTGCATGGCGGCGACCGTGTGAAGTGGTAATGCCGACATAGCGGATCTTTCCAGCTTGTTTGAGCTGCTGCAACCGTTGCAGATGATCCTGCCAGTTCATTAAGTTATGAATCTGATACAGATCAAACCGATCCAAGCCCCATAGGCGGTAAGAGTCGCCAATTTGCTCCTCACCATCAAACGGCGTCCAGACTTTGGTCGTGGAAAACATGGATTTTTGCGACTTAACACCCTGTGATTGGTTCAAGCGTTTTAGCGCGTAACCCATCACTTCCTCTGCTGAGCCATACATCGGCGAGGAGTCGACCATGCCGCCACCTAGGTCAAAAAAGGTTTTCAATACCTCGGTGCGCGCATTGCGTGTTGCAGTATCCGCGCCGACGTTAAAGGTAATCCACGTGCCCATGCCAATCACCGGAAGCTGTTCGCCACTGCTAGGGATTGGTTTGGTGATGAGTGTCTTATTATTTGCTGCAAAGGCGCTGCTCGGCAGTAGGGTTAATAAGGCGGGTAGCGACAGTGTCTGCAAAAACTGGCGTCGCTCAGGTAAGGTGGGCGATGGCTCTTTGTCGACATTAATCGTGTTACGGCTCATCTTCTGGCTCCTTGCTTATTGGCAGGCTATTAGTGGTTACGCTAGACGTACACTAAACATTAATCCACGTACCGTCAAAAACAGCAAATTAACACGGTTCTATTACTGACTTTTACCATTGAAATCATCACGCCTGTAATTGACTAGCATAAGAGCGATAGGTCGAGTTAATTGCAAAATAGTCATCATGCTAACCTTGCCAGTTGCTAATGCATAAGGAATGATACGAATCGTATAAATAAAAAGCACTGAGGGATTCCCATGACAAAAACAAAGCAGTCAGATGACGCCGCCAATTTAGAATCTCATCTCTACCTTGAAGAGGTTTTGGGTGATGAAGCGCTAAATAAAGTAAAGCAATGGAATGAAGCATCAGCTGCACGATTAGAGCCAGATCCACGCTTTAGCACTATGGAATCGCAGGCACTTGAGATCCTCAACTCCAAAGAAAAGATCCCTTACGCCTCGTATCGTGGCGGCAAAATGCATAACTTCTGGCAGGATGAAACACATGTTAGAGGGATCTGGCGAACCACCACATTAGACAGCTATTTAACCGATACGCCTGAGTGGGAAACTATTTTAGACTACGATGTGTTGTCTGAAGCAGAAGGTAAGAACTGGGTATTCGCGGGTAACAACGCACTGAGTACCGACAATAATAAATGCCTGATCAGCCTGTCTGACGGCGGTAAAGATGCCAGCTTGGTTCGAGAGTTTGATGTCGCGTCTAAAAGCTTTGTTGAAGACGGTTTTATCACCGAAGAGTCCAAAGGCTCAGCGACGTGGTTAGATGCCGACAACGTGCTGATTGGTGTTGATTTTGGTGAGGGCAGCATGACGGATTCCGGCTATCCCATGATTGCTAAGCTTTGGAAACGCGGCACCGATCTAGCTGACGCCACTGAGCTAATGCGCGGTGAGCAAACGGATGTAGCGCTGTCGGCGTATTGCTTAGAACTGAGTGATGAACGTCGCGAGATTATGATCAGCCGAGCGGTCACGTTCTATACCTCAGAAACGTATTGGCTGCCCCGTGAGACGCTAGCGCCCGTTAAGCTACCCATCCCTGAAAAGGCGGATATTTCAGGTGAGTTTAAAGGCCAGATGTTGCTGAGCATCAATGAAGACTGGCGCGGCTACAAAAGCGGCGATTTGCTGTCATTTTCATTCGATGACTTCATGGAAACCGGCAAAATTGACACCGTTAATTTGGTCTATTCACCCAATGAGCGCTCATCGCTTGGTGGTATGGGGTCGACCAAATCTAAACTACTCATTAGCATTTTTGAAAACGTTGCAGGAACTGCCTACGCCTTTGATTGGGACGGCAGTGCGTGGAGTTCTGAGGCGTTAGACTTTCCAAGTGCAGGCTCTATTTACATCGGTGCGACCAACGATAAGGAAGAAGAAGCCTTTATCATCACCGACGGCTTTTTGGCTCCCAGCACGCTGTGGATATATAACACAGCCACACAGGAAAAACGTCAAGCCAAGTCCTTACCTTCATGGTTTGACGCCTCCGCCATGGTCGTTGAGCAGTTTGAAGCGGCATCGAGCGATGGCACGTTGGTGCCCTACTTTGTGGTGCGTGGCAAGGACTGCAAACTCGACGGCAACAACCCCACGCTGCTGTATGGATACGGTGGATTTGAGATATCACTTACACCGGGTTACGACGCAACGCGTGGCAAGCTTTGGCTAGAGCAAGGCGGTGTTTACGTGTTGGCAAACATCCGAGGCGGTGGCGAATTTGGCCCAAAATGGCATCAAGCCGGATTAAAAACCAATCGCCAGTTGGTGTTTGATGACTTTATTGCTGTGGCTGAAAGCGTGATTGATAAGAAAATCACCTCGCCTGAGCATTTAGGGATTCAAGGCGGATCTAATGGCGGTTTATTAGTGGGCGTGATGTTTACGCAGCGGCCTGATTTGTTTGCAGCGGTGATATGCCAAGTGCCGCTGTTGGATATGTTGCGCTTTCATACGCTGCTCGCAGGTGCTTCTTGGATGGGTGAGTATGGTGATCCTGAGGATGCTGCTGAGGGTGAATTTTTGAAGTCGATTTCGCCTTATCATAATGTAAAAGAGGGTGTGGATTATCCTGAAATGCTGTTTGTGACTTCAACTAAGGATGATCGGGTGCATCCGGGGCATGCGCGGAAAATGGCGGCTCGGCTAGAAGATATGGGCTATGACTTTTTGTATTATGAGAATATTGACGGCGGGCATAGTGCCGCGGCGAATTTGAAGGAATCGGCTAAGCAGAAGGCGTTGGAGTATACGTATTTGTTGCAGAAATTGAGGGGTTAACTCACAAGCAACCCGCAGGAATCTGCACGATACTCTCCGCCAGCATTTGCACCTCGGTACTGTTGTTTATAACAATACCGAGGGGTAAATCATTCTCTTTCACAAAACGCTGCAAAGCAGACAATTGTCGGGCGCTCGTTTTCTGGCCAAATTTAATTTCAATCGGTAGCACACCGAAGCTAC
>Ga0209828_1002054_pt1 | contig 17312 bp, 18 predicted proteins | sample MaitaG_FD_187429 | JGI IMG/M metagenome (GOLD analysis project Ga0209828, IMG submission 187429) | Marine algal microbial communities from Maine, USA - Maine_Asex2 metaG (SPAdes) (version 2) | ecosystem: Host-associated > Algae > Red algae > Unclassified | place: Maine, USA | collected 2015-01-05 | reverse complement strand
ATGAAATTATTGATGTGTACAAGATACTCACTACCCAAGTTGGTGGTCGGTTAGCGTTAACATTGCCGCAGGAAATTTCAGCAATGATTGAGGCTTAATTGGCGTTGCCGGGGCAAATAAGGTGATCATGTACGCCTGTACCTTTTAGAAAATGCTTGGACAATATTAGTAAAATTTAAAATACTGAAATGTAGCCTAACATGGGCTATTATAAGCCAATAAAATTTAGTAATGGGGAGCATCATGTCTAAAATGTTGCGAGCGCACAGTGTACCGGGCTTTTGGTTGCGATGCCTTACGGGGATGACCAATAATAATCTACAGGCTCGATTGAAAAACGCCGAGGCAGGCATTGCGGTAGCAGAGTGGGTCGTTATCTCGATCCTCAGCGAACGGCCCAATATTTCAATTAATGAACTCGCTCATTTTGCCGGGATGCATCAGGCGCCTATTTCTAGAATCGTTGAAAAACTGAGTAACAAAGGCTTAGTACTTCGTGTGACGAGCATGGAAGACCGTCGTTCAGTCAAAGTAAGGGTGACAGAGAGCGGACTGGCATTGCGGGAAAGGCTTAAGGGTATTACCAGCGAGAACGCTAAGGACTCATTTGCCTGTCTTTCTGAAGATGAATACGACGTATTTATGGCGACCATAAAGAAGGTGTTGAAGTCGCATAACTTCGATACGACGGGATATTAACGGGGCCGGTATTTTCCTTCTGGGATATCCAGTCTGGCTGCAACGGCGGCTGAGGCGATGACTGTGACGGTGCTTTGCACTGGGTCGCTGACGTTTAGGCCGCCTTTGACAGTGTTGACTTTGACGGTGCCGAAAGGGATTTGCTTGGCGACTACTTCGGTGTCGACGGCTTCGGGCTTCTGGGTACCGATGGTGACTTCTACTTGCATGGAGTCGTGGTCGATTCCCATGGAACGAAATAGTGAGATTGAGCTGTGGTGTAGGCAGTCTTGCACGGCGCGTATGGCGGCTTTGGTGTAGTCTTCGCCGTACAGGTCGTTACCGGTACCCATTTCTAAGATAATGCGTTGTAAGCTCATGCTGCGTCCTCTTCTGCAAAGTCTAGGTAAACAACCGCTGCTGCGTTAGCTATCACGGTGGTTTTGGTGCCGCAGTCGCTGGAGATATCTAGACCACCTTCGACGACTTCAACCGTTGCTTGGCCGTAAGGTAGTACGGCTTTCACTGCGTCTTTGTCCACTTTATCTGGCTGTGCCACGCCGATACTGACTTCAATTTGCATCAGTTCTTTGTCAAAACCAAAGGCTGGCGCGATGGTGAGCGAGTTGTGCCAGAGGGCGTCTTTTAGTGCGCGGACTGCGGCTTTTGTATAGTCCTGACCTTGCAGATCGGTGCCCATGCCCATTTCTACTACCATGCGTTTTCTTGCCATTTCTCACTCCTAATATTTACCCGTGCGTTGGCAGGGTGCATTGTCAAGCTGTTGTCTGCATCATGCCCGATTTTTGAAGGGATTGAAACTGCACCAGTGAGGAGAAGTTTATCTGGTAATGGTGCCATTTTATTCTGTGGTAACTTCTATTTATTGTCAGCATGGTAAGAAGCGAATACCATGAAGCTAACCGATTTTTATCAGGAATTTTCAGTTATGACTAAGCTGAGTGTAAATTTAAACAAGATCGCGCTACTGCGTAATTCTCGTGGTAGAGACTTCCCTAGCGTAGTAGGGTTTGCCGAAAAATTTATTGCGCTGGGAGTACATGGAATTACGGTGCATCCGCGTCAAGATGAGCGGCATATTACGCGTCAGGATGCGCGTGATTTGGGTGAGCTGTTAAAGCGGTATCCTGAGATTGAATACAATATTGAAGGTTATCCGTCTGATGATTTCTTGGAGTTGGTTGAGGAGTGTAATCCTGAGCAGTGTACGCTGGTGCCGGATGCAGTTGACCAACTAACGTCTGATCATGGTTGGGATGTGGCGTGGCACAGTGAGTTGTTGGAGATGGTAACGGCACGTCTTAAGAAAACTGGAATACGAGTTGCAGCGTTTCTTGACCCTGATGTTGAGCAGGTGCAGCGCGTCGCTAAAACTGGCGTTGATCGTATCGAGTTATACACGGAAGCGTATGCAACTGCTTATGGCACACCACTACAAGATGCGGTTCTAGCTCAATATATGGAAGCCGCTGCTGAGGCGGATCGTCTTGAGCTTGAACTCAATGCGGGTCATGATCTTGATAGTCAAAACCTAGCAACGTTTTTGACAATCCCAAAGATATTGGAAGTTTCAATCGGCCATGTGCTGACGGTTGAATGTATAGAGCAGGGGATGCCGACGGTAGTCGCTAAGTACCTTGAAATCTGCAAGGCTTCCGCCTAATGGTCAGACGCAGACGTGGTGAAAAGCCGGTGATTGATCGCACGGTACCGTCGCCTTGTGTGGGCTTGTGTACCTTAAATTCAAAAACCGAATTATGCGATGGTTGCTATCGGGATATGGATGAAATTCGGGAATGGATCATAATGCCTCGCGAAGAAAAACTGGAGGCATTAGAGTTGATTAAGCTACGCAAAGTTAAACTTGGCATCGCTTAAAATACAGTAGTCTTTTAAGCTGTAACAGAGTTGTGAAAAGTCACTTGGGGGAACGGAATCTCCCAATCAAATTCTGTTGAAGCATCGACACAATAACGCTGAATCGCTCGTCTCAAGCGGTTATAAATGTCAGCCGAGTCACCTTTAAAGTCGGCGATAACCACCAAATCAAGCGATGAATCATTGGCCTTCTCAAACTCCACATTCAAGTTGAGTAATATCTCATGATAATCGTCTTCTAATAATCGCTTGTTCAGGTATTCTTTCAACCTTGCCGGTGCCTCGGTGGTGACAGATTGCTGATTGTCATAACTGATACCCAGACGTTCTTTGATGCGAAAATTAAGGGATAGATTTTGTGGTGAGGCTCCGAGAAAATTTTCCAGTGTGTAGGTGCAGCGTGCACCACCGCGCTGGATAAGTTCTATCAGCTCCAATGAAATTCCAATGACTCTGCCGCGAACCCCGTCTGATAAAATTACCCAGTCACCTTTTTCACAGGGGAACCAAGGCTCACTTTTTTCCGCTGGTCGAGAGTTCAGTCCAGTTAGGTCGCCTAGTTTTACGCGCTTGGTAAGATTGGCTCTTGGGTTGTATAGCGTTGAGAAAATATTGATGTTTTTAACTTCCCAAGGAATACCGTCCATGAGTAGGCGTTCTCCCTCGCGCACAGAGCCAATATTCAGAAAAATCTGAATTTGCTCCCAGTATTTTGGGATTGCTTCACGCAGGCTCCACGCCATGCCGATCAGCATTAGCATACTAAGTGTAAACAATACCCAGTCCTCGGCAACATAGAATACAAACATGGGCGCAACGATCATAAAGATTATGGTCACCGCCCGGTGGATAAGGTCAATGACCCGAAACCGTACGCTACGATTGGCTTTTTGAAACCCTTTGAGCGATGTGGTCAAAAAGTGGTGGATTAATTTAGAAATGAGCAGCACCAAAAGTATTGCTCCCAGCGCTTTCAGTAGCACCCAGCCCCGTTTTTCAAAAAATGTTTTAAAAAAGCTGGGTTCGTTTTCTTCGCGGATTCTTTCATCCAGTTCGAATTTTTCGAGCTGCAATGTTGCCGAATTTAGCTCGGTTTCATAACCCAACAGCTGTTGAGTCCAGCGGTTTTTTAACTTGTCGATATGTATCGCAAGGGCTTTATTTTCAGGGTTTACTTTCAACTCACTAATGTTGCTAAGCGCGGTTGTCGCAACAGGGATGCGTTTTTTAACGAATTCTATGCGGTCTCTTAACTCAGATTTGATTCTGACGTCATAGGTTAGATGCCGCATCTCTTTTAACGTTGGCTCGATCAGCGAAAAAATTTCTTGTTCAAAGTTAAAAACTTCCTCTTTTGCTGCACGCAGCGAACTCAGATCGGTATTAGCCGCAAGATTTTCGATACTACGGTTGATCATTTGCGCCTCGTCGCCTTTGCTATCTAAATCGATTTTAAGCTGAGCTTTCTCAGTATCGGAGGAGGCGTCTTTGAGCTCTATACTCAGCGTTGAAATGTCAGCGTCGATAGCAGCTTTCTGCGCAAGCAAGGATGAAAGCGTATCCGCGGTTGTACGCTCTTTTGGCAGCTCAGGTTTTAACTCTTTAGCCACGGTGGTCTTAGCCTTAGCCGCTTCTCCTTCAATGGGATCGGTGTCTGCGTGGAGTGAAAACGTCGAGAGTAATGCGAGAAGAGCGAGAATATAGGTGAAACGATAGCCGCAGTTATTCATTAATATGCATTCCGGTTTGCCCAATCGGAAATAATCCCCAGTAAGCGCTGTGGCTTAATTTTTGTGAACTATAGTGAAGCAACAAGTATACACACAATTGACTAGTGGACATTAAGAGAGGATTAAAAAAGCCCACTCAAGATATTGGGTGGGCTTCTTGGCTCTGGATAAGCAAAGCAGTCAGTAATTAAATTACCGATGTAAACATTTAGCAGTCACGGTTATTCCTGATTCTTATAAACCATCTCACCCTTTGGCTCGTAGGCATCTGCATCCAGTGGGTTGTTGTTCTCGAAAAACTCTTTGAGCACATCCGCATCAACAAAACCCGTATCAACAAAGCTGTCTAAGCCAGAGATTTTAGGATAACCGTCGCCACCAGCAGCTGTAAAACTAGGCAGTGAGAAGCGGTAGCGCTTTTCCATGTCTAAAGCCTCGCCACCGATAATGACATCAGACACGCTGTCTTTGTGAACTGTCATTGAAATACCCGCAAACTGCGCATAAGCACCCGTGTCAGTAGGTTTGGTCGCAACAACCGCTAGATAGTCCAGTAGCTCTTTTCCAGTCATCGAAGCGGACGTTAGCGTGTTAGAAAAAGGCTGAACCGTTAGCACTTCTTTGTAGGTGATATCGCCCGTTTCGATTGACGCTCTAACACCACCCGAGTTCATGATGCCAAAGTCTGCTTTTGCTTTAACCATTTGTGCTGTTGCAATGATGCGGCCCAAATTAGTTTGACCAAATCGCACCTTGTTTCTCTCGCCGACTAACAGCTTATTTGTGCTACCCACTTTCATGCTGATCGCCTCTTTACCTTTGTTTAGGTAAGGGCCAAGCAGCTGAAGCATTCCTTTGTTATGCGCAATCTCGTTAGCGATGTAAACACGCGTAGAGTTACCTTCAGCGTCTTTGACTTTCTTTTTAAGATTCACAGGAATCAGGCTGTAAGAAGCTAGGGTTGTTTTGCCGTTTTTGAATTCAAAGTCAGCGCGACCAACGTACTTACCCCACTCGTGAGCTTGCATCAGGTAGATACCGTTTTGTTGATCCGGCGCGCACGCTTGGCCAGCTTTGTATTTAGTGTTGCGTTTGTTTTCGCCTTCCATGCACAACGCTTCTTGAGAATGTCCACCGATTACTGCGGCAATAGAACCTTCAGGTAGTGAGCGCGCTAGCATGACGTCGCCAGGTGCATTGTAACCGTGTGTACCGTCGTCATAGTGCCCCATGTGCGTCACTGCAAAGACGATGTCCGGTTTTGGGCCTTTCTCTAGCTCTTCAAGTACCATTTTAGCTTCAGCTTTAGGGTCTTTGAACTCAACGTTAGATAAATACTCAGGGTTACCAATTTTTGCAGTATCTTCGGTGGTTAAACCCATCACCGCAATGTTAATACCTTGCTTTTCAATCATGCTGTAAGGCTTGAACATGCGCGTGCCGCCATCTTTAGAGTAGATGTTTGCTGATAAGAATGGAAAGCCTGCCCATTCCTGTTGCTTGGCCAGCACGTCTAAAGGATTATCAAACTCATGGTTACCAATCGCCATTGCATCGTAACCAATATGTTTCATACCCTTGAAATCAGGCTCTGCGTCTTGAAGGTCAGATTCGGGTACACCCGTATTAATATCACCACCGGATAAAACCAGCACACTGCCACCTGAGGCTTCAACCTGATTGCGAATGGCGTTGATCAGTGTAAATCGTGCAGGCATTCCATACTCACCATGACGGTTGTGCCAAAAGCGTCCGTGGTTGTCATTGGTGTGGAGAACGGTGAGTTTGTAAGTCTTGTCGTCTTGCCACTCTTTGGCAAGAGTAGGAGTGGCTACGCAGCAGGCAGCCAGCACAGGAAGGATGAATGGGCGAATGTTCATAGCAACTCCTATATAAATAAGGGTTCCATCTTAATATGATTTTTAATGTTTGTGGAATAAATAATAAATGCCTCATAAGTGAATTTTTTGACGCTGTCGCTTGCCAGTGATTGCAAGCGATAGATTCTGCCTTGATAATGCGCCTCTACTGCAAACCCGAGCTTTAATTATGTCGACTAACGCTGCGCTTCAATCTTCAATTCAATCACTTTCTGCTTCGTTACAGAAATCGCTACCCAAGCTGGCGGTATTACAAGACGGTGGCAATTTAGTCGTCGTTAGCCATGTGATGCGTAGTGAGTCCGTTGATGCCGCGAAAGCAGATATGGATGCCTTGGTTGCTGCGGGTCTTGGTGAAGAAAAAAAGTATACCTACTACCGTTTGAATCCTGAGTTACTCAGCCATTTACGCAGCACTATCAATAAAGAAGAGCGGCAGGTAGCGTTCCAGCATTGGCTAGCTGCCATGGATCAATTGCTGGGTTTCTTGTACCAGCAATATTTTGAAGACAATGTTATGGCCATAGGCTTGGCGACTTCAGAGCGACAAAATCTAATGGCTTATTTGGCGGAAGTTGCTCAAGCGCCTAATCTTGTCAGCGACAATGCCCCACAGGTAATGGAGCTGCTTAAGCGTATGGATACCTTACTAAAAAAGCAGGAAGCCCCTACTGAAAAAGGAATGCTACAGAAATGGATGGCCAGCGCAGAAGTGCTGCAAGGTGGTTGGAGCGCGGTTCGTTTTGATCTGGAGCGACAAAATGTAGAGCAATTATTACAACAAGGCTCACTAGAGCCTGCATCGCGTGCTGCGCAGTCATTGGTGCAGCAATGTCATGAGGCAGGAAGTACCGCGTATGTTGGTGCTAATAATGATCTTGCCCTAGCGAATATATTACTGGGTCGAGTGATGAAGGCAGGCGGTTCTGGCGAGCAAGCGCTAGGCTATTTGCAGCAAGCTGAGTCATTATTAGAACCAACGATTGAAAACGATAAAACTGCTGGTTTGTACTTAGTCGCGAGTTTAATGGAGCAAGGGGAGTGCTTGTTTACTCAGGGCCAATTGGTGCCTGCTGAAGTGAGTTATTCTCGGGCAATAGAGGTTGCCGAGTCAGTCGATGACTTAAGAGGGTCTGGTGTTGCGCAAACTCAACGTGCCTCGATCTATTCAGCCATGAGTAAACCTGCTGATGCTTTACGGGGTTTTGAAAGTGCACTTGAAGTGTTTCAACAGCTTGGTGAGGTGGTATTAACCGTTAATGTTTGGCACCAAATCGCCATGTTGCATCGTGTGAATCAGGACTTTGACAGTGCCAAGACTGCGCTTGAGTCAGCTCTAGCATTGCTGCAAGCACAGGGAAATGCACCAGGTGTGATCAGTAGCTTGCTGGAATTAGGAGGTTTGAGCGAGACTGAAGAGAATTATGTAGACGCTGTTGATTATTATCGCCAAGCGCTGAAAGCCGCAGAAGATTCTGATGATCAATATCGTCAAGTGGCGAGTGGTAATCGCTTGGCTGATGCGTTGAGGCAATCAGGCAATATCGATGAGGCATTAAAAGTGCTGGAGCAGGCGGGTAATCTCGGTCAGCAGTTTGGCCATGATGCAGAGCCGTGGAAGACTTGGGATATTTTGAGCAACCTCGAGTCAGCCAGTAGTAATATAAAAGGGGCTGTGGCAGCGCGACAGCGAGCGATTGAGGCTTATACTGCCTTTCGGGTTGACGGTGGACAAAATAACGAAGGTGATGGTCAGTTGTGCGCGATGGTATTGCAGGGTATTCAAACTGAGCAGACATCTAGGGTGAGTGAAATGCTAACAAAGTTATCGTCAAATGATGCGTGGCAATCGGTTGAGAATAAGGCGCTTCTAGCCGTGCTGAATGAGCTTTTGGAAGGTAAGCGTGATATTTCGCTGATTGAAAATACAGCTTTGCATTATCGTCACGTTGCTGAGTTGATGTTATTGCAGGATAGGTTACCAAGTAGTACTTGATTCCAAAGAATGGCAATCTAATATCAGCGAGCCTAGTATTATTGTTCGCCATTAAAAAAGCCTCTGAAAAAGAGGCTTTTTTAATGAACATTTCAGAACATAGTGTTACTTTTTTTGAGCCATTCGGTTTAACTGTACCAGTGCATTTTTGGCACGTTTAAGTCCTTTCTTGGCGGCACGATTAAACCAGTTTCTTGCCTGATTCACATCTTTTCTTACGCCAAAACCATTAGCGTACATGGCACCAACACTGTACTCAGCCATTGGTAAGCCTTGGTCAGCGGCCTTACGGTACCAGCGCATCGCGAGTTGATGGTTCTTAGCTTTCACGCCTACACCATCAACATACAAATCACCAAGTAAGAACTGGGAATTAGCCAAGCCTTTTTGCGCTGACTTATTCAACCAGTTAAATGCCATACCAGGGTTCTTCTTGACTCCTTGACCTTGAAGATACATTAGACCGAGGTTGTGCTGTGCTAGAGGGATCCCTTTTTTAGCTGCCATCTGGAACATTCTGAACGCCATTTGTGGGTTTCTTTTCGTACCTAAACCCTGAACGTACATAGCACCGATGCTGTATTGAGCCTGAGGCAAACCTTTGTCAGAAGCAATTTTCATATTTCTGAAAGCAAGTTGAGGGTTCTTTTTTGTTCCCTGACCGCTTGCATACATCAAGCCTAGCAAATAGTTGGCATCAACAATTTTAGACCTCGATGCCTTGGTTGCATAAGCGAAGGCTTTACCAGGATTGCGTTTAATGCCGATGCCTTTGAGGTAGCGCTCGGCCAGCATCATTTGTACGTCAACCATGCCTTTATTGGCAGCTTTCTCATACCAACCCATCGCCGCTCCCATATTCTTAGGAACGCCGTCTCCTTTTTCATACATAATGCCTAGGCTGCGCATTGCATCGGGAACACCGCGCTGAGAAGCCAGGTTAAACTGTTGTCGTGCAAGCTGCATGTTTTTTCTGGTACCGACACCTGTTGCGTAGAGTGAGCCTAGTGCAAATCTAGCCATTGGGTGGTGTTGGTCAGCAGCTTTTTTTAACCAACCATAAGCAATACCTGGGCTTTTTTTGACGCCTTGGCCGTTAAGGTAGAGTTGTCCCAGTATGTATTGGCCGGCAGCATCGCCTTTCTTCGCATGGTCTGAGGAGATAAGGAAAGCTTTACGGTAATCTTTCGCTTTAAAGGCTGCTTTTAAGGCAGTATTAGGGTCTTGGGCCGAGAAAGCCATACTGCTTAACATTAAGCCAAATACAGCGGTCATGATAATAATAATTTTTTTCATAATATAATTCTGAATTAAGACAAAGTTGAATCGGAATAAACGCGGGGTAGAGAGATTAGCGCTTTAAGCGTCAATGTTTTCAAGTTCTGAAACACGCTTTTCTAATTGTTCTAGTTTCTCTCTGGTTCGTTGTAGGACAGCAGTTTGCACATCGAATTCCTCGCGTGTGACTAAATTCATTTTGCGAAGACCACTTTCTAATCCTGATCGAAGGTTAGATTCGATATCTTTTTGTGTAGCCTGAATCGGTTCGGGAATGAGCGAGGAGAGACGCTTAGCCAGAGTATCTAGCTGGTCGATGGGGTCCATTTATTGTGTCCCAGATTGTTTTTAACCTAGACATTCTAATGGTAATGTTGGTAATAATGAAATGAGTATTTTGTAATAATTGGCTGAAACAAAAATGCCCCGGAATCCGGGGCATTATAGATTGCTATATTTGGTGCTTTATTTTAGAGCATTTTCATTCTAGTAAATAAACTGACTTCTGTTTTGTCGCCATCGCTTTCTACGCCTGCGCCAATTTGCATAGACTCATCAAAATTATAGAGTGCTGAAATGTTGCCGCTAACACCGCTACTTTCTTCTGCGGTTGAGAACAATAAATCGACGCCACCAGCAAGCTCAATAGCATCGCTCATTTGGTGACGGGCACCAAAGCCAACGCTTAATGTTTGGGCTGAACCACAACAGTTATCTTTTCCATGAGTGAATCCAGCACGCGAATAGTAGTCAGTACTCTCAGAGCTTGACTTATAGGCACCGATTCCGACACCAATTTCGTTAGCGGTTACACCACTAGCGATGTCTGTTTTGATTTGCGCGGTAATGAAGTGGTCGTTATTTATTTCCATCGAGCCACTCGCACCTAAACTGGTGTAAGAGCCGCCATGTTCAGTTGTCGATGATATTTCGACGTCATAAAAGTCATAATTGAAATTATCACCTGCAAACGCAAAAGATGGAATGATTAGGGCGCCAGCTAAAAGCAGGCTTAGGGGATTGATTTGTGAGGGCATTTTGTCTTACCTTTTTATTATCATTTTTGAGGTATGAGACAAGCTTAACCAATATTGCTGAATACAGCATGGATTTTGTAGATAAAAGGCTACACCGTACAACGGAAAGGGTCTGCTAGCTAACTACCTTGTAGGTGCGGTCCACATATTCGTTGACCAACACCTGAAACTCTTCAGCAATGTGGTCTCCTTTAAGGGTAACTGTTTTCTTACCGTCCTCATAAACAGGAGCCACCGGCTTTTCTCCAGTACCGGGTAAGCTAATTCCGATGTTAGCGTGTTTACTTTCGCCTGGGCCGTTGACTACGCAACCCATAACAGCAACTGACATACTTTCGACGCCTGGGTGTTCCTGTTTCCAAATGGGCATTTGATGGCGTAAATAAGATTGGATATCTTCCGCAAGATGTTGGAAGTACTCACTGGATGTTCTTCCGCAGCCAGGACAAGCAACAACTTGAGGTGTGAAAGAGCGCAGGCCCATACTTTGTAATATTTCCTGGCCAACAATCACTTCTTTTTCACGGGGTGCGCCAGGTTCAGGAGTCAACGAGATACGAATAGTGTCACCTATTCCTTCTTGAAGTAGCACTGAGAGGGCCGCTGTTGAAGCAACGATACCTTTGCTGCCCATCCCAGCCTCCGTCAAACCTAAATGAAGTGGATAGTCACACTGTGAAGCTAAGTCGCGATAGGTATGAATCAGCCCCTGAACACCACTTAGTTTGCACGAAATAATGATTTTATCGTGGTCGAGGCCAAACTCTTCGGCTTTGCGTGCGCTACCGAGTGCGGACTCAATGAGTGCATCATGTTGCACAGCCATCAGGTCGCGAGGCTTACTCAAGGCGGCATTCTCATCTAGCATGCGGGCTAGTAGTTCTTGATCTAAAGACCCCCAGTTGACACCGATTCGTACTGCTTTGTTGTATCGGCAGGCAAATTCGATCATGCTTTCAAACTGCTCATCGCGCTTGCGGCCACGCCCCACATTGCCGGGATTAATGCGAAACTTTGCTAACGCTTCGGCGCAGGCTGGGACAGCCGTAAGTAGCTTATGTCCGTTAAAATGAAAGTCACCGACTAATGGAACGTCACAACCGATTTTATCTAATCGTTCTTTGATTTCTGGAACGGCTTCAGCTGACTCAATATTATTAACGGTGATGCGGACTAATTCAGAGCCAGCCTTAGCAAGCTCTGCAATCTGCTTTACCGTCCTAACAACATCGGCGGTATCGGTGTTGGTCATGGATTGAACAACAACCGGTGCATCGCCACCAACAACAACATGATTAATCGAAACAGGAACGGTCTTATGGCGTTTGATGGTTAGCATAACTCATTATTTCTTTTTATTAGTAATGGGAGCTTGGCGTGTTGTTCTGGATTTATTCATAATCCGTGATAGGGCTTGCAGATCTCGCTCACTCAGGATGCCCGCAGCTTGTTTTAAGCGAATACTGTTCAGTAAAAAGTTGTATCTAGCCGAGGAATAGTTGCGTTGAGCTCGGTAAGTTTCACGAATTGATAGAATAACATCGACAGCGGTTCGTGTACCTGCCCGAAAGCCTTCTTGAGTAGCTTTCGCAGCTGTCTGGCTGGCTCGCCAAGATCGCTTTAACGCATCTAATTGAGTTTGTCCGGTTTTTATATTTAAAAAGAACGTTCGGGTTTGTCGAACAGCGGCGCGGCGCTGCACTTCGACAGCTTGAATGGCTTGATGAAATTTATAGCGAGCTTCACGAATGGCTGCATCGGCTTTGCCTGCATCATACAGTGTCATATTAAACTGCACGCCAACTGATGCATCGATAGACTGGCTGTCCGCACCTGCTCTAGCAAAAGAGGCATTGGCGCCAGTATCAGCAAATAAGTCAACGGTTGGTTTTTTACCAGCTCTGGCGATATCGATAGTTTTCAAGGCAATATCAACGGCGAACTGAGCCGATATGACTTGAGGATTATTGTTGGCCGCTTCGTTTGCCCAAGCATTCAGATCATCGGGCTTTGGTACAACTAAAGGCGTTTGATCGGAAGCACCGCGTAGTACTTTATAATCTCGGGCAGTAAGGCTGTAGAGGCCCTCTAAAGCAATTTCAACGTTCTGATCTGCAACAACAACATTGGACTTTGCTTCGGCGTTACGCGCCTTAGACTCTTGAACATCAGTAATAGCAGAGCGGCCTGCTTCAAAATAGGCGGTTATTTGTGTATTTTGGCGGTCTATTGCATCTGCTTCTGCACGGGCTAACTCGGCAGCATCACGCGCCTGTAAATAACTAAAGTAAGCTTCTGAGACACGTAGTACTAGATTTTGCTGCTCAGCAATCAGCGCTGATTCGGATTGTGCAATGAGAAAGTTGGTCTGAATGATTCGTTCTTTAACCTGCGGGCGATACAGGGGTTGGGTAAGGTTTAGTGAATAGCTTGCGCCCCCTGTTGATGCATTAACTGAGCGGATATCAGACCAGTTACGGCCTGCTGTATAGCGTGCGTTACCGCTCAATGTCACCTTAGGTTTGAAGTCAGCTAAAGCCTGTGGACCTTTCTCAAGGGTTGCAAGATATCCCGCTTCAGCAGATCTTACTTGAGGGTCGCTTTCTTTGGCATGCTGGTAGACTGTGAATAAATCTTCTGCCTGTGCTGACTGCATCGATATTGCAGCGAGAAAGCTTTGAAGCGTTATGATGATTTTTTGGAATTTTCTCATTCGTCATTGAACCCTATTTTTAACCCAACCTGATCACGTCAAGCTGCGTGAATTATTGCAGGTGGACTTATTGAATCTTCACACTTGTGCCGGGGCAATGATAGCAAGTGTCTGTCTTGTTTATCCTGATATTTATGATCTGCGAGCGTATTATAACAACTCACGGGCACGAATGGCATCCTTATGTATCTGGGCGGTTAATGCCGCAAAATCTTCAAACCGTTGTTCAGAGCGTATGAAGTGGCGCAACTCAACAACAATGTGCTGTCCGTAAACTGATTGGTCAAAATCAAATAAATGCACTTCCAACCGTGTTTCTGTACCACCTACGGTCGGTCGATTTCCCAGGTTGGCCACACCTTTTAGAGGCGGCTCAGTGAGGCCGGTGACGGTCACTGCATAAACGCCATTTGCAGCCGCTATATTGTCTTGGATCCGCAGGTTAGCTGTTGGAAAGCCGATAGTTCGGCCTCGTTTATCGCCATGGCGGATACGCCCACTTAAGCAAAATGGTTTTCCTAGTAACTTAACGGCTGTTTCTAACTCACCTTCTGCTAGATGCTGACGAATGCGGGTACTGCTGACTCTTCCCACACTATCATTAAAGGTATCTGTCTTATGTACCGACATGCCATTAACTTCGCCCATAGTACGTAGTAAATTAAAATCGCCTCGACGGTCTTTGCCAAAGCAAAAATCATCACCTACCATCAGCGATTTAACATTCATCGCTTGAAACAATATGCGCTCAATAAAGTCTTCAGGCTGCATCGTTGCTACTGCTCGATTAAAACGAAGGCAAAGAAAGTAATCGACGCCGAGTGCTTCAAGGAGTTTGGCTTTGTCCCGAAATGGGTATACGCGCTGTGCCTTATTGCCAGTAAAGAACTCAGAGGGGAGGGGTTCAAAGCTAATCACAACTTTAGGTAGATTATGTTTTTTCGCTTCAGCGGCAAGCTGGCGCATGATTGCTTGATGGCCTAAGTGTAAGCCGTCATAGTTGCCAATCGTTGCGACACAACCTGCTGTGAGGTGTCGCACACCTGAAATGTCTCGAATTAATCTCATCACTCAAGATTACCGCATTTCAGCAAAGTTAGTTTGACGCAATGCTTCATAAGCGGCAATGGCAACAGTATTGGAGAGGTTCAGGCTACGACTTGAGGGCAGCATTGGCAGTTTTAGCACTTGCTCGTTTGGCAGCGCGTCCAGCAAAGTTTCTGGTAATCCTCTCGTTTCAGGCCCGAACAATAAAATATCGTCGCTTTGGTAGCTTATATCGGTGTAAATGATTTTTGCTTTGGTGCTGAATGCCAAAATTCGACTCTCGGCGTGGGCTGCTGCAAAGTGCTCCCATGATTCATGTTCCACAACATGGGTCAGGTCACGATAGTCTAACCCTGCGCGACGAAGTTGTTTGGTTTCCATGCTGAACCCTAGAGGGTGGATTAGGTGTAGTTTGCAGCCAGTGTTGGCACAAAGACGAATAATATTACCCGTATTGGGTGGTATTTCGGGTTCGTAGAGAGCAATCTGAAACATATTGGTTAGCACGGTAGGATCAGGTGTGTAGCTTACCGTAAATTTCTAGCATTCTTAAGCACTTATGTAAGGACATAAAAAATAATGAATATTGGGCAGAAAAAAGCGGCTTAGCTGGTTGACAGTGATAAGTTAAAACGGTTTAATAGCGCCTCTTTCATGGCCGAATAGCTCAGTTGGTAGAGCAGCGGATTGAAAATCCGCGTGTCCCTGGTTCGATTCCGGGTTCGGCCACCATGTAAAGATTCTAACATCCTCCCCATTGCATATTTAAGTAGACTACTTGACCAGACTCAGCTTATTTGTTGACTGGCCTGCGTTGTCTCTTCTAATATTTGTGATTCATCTCATATTGCGACGTTAGACACCTTGTTTAACACTTCGCGCGCCAGGCTATAAACTGTTGTCATTGAGGTTTTGGGGTTTGTGGGCGACGCAACACTCATCAACTCAACTGAGTAGCTGACCACATCGGATACGACAGAATAACTATGTGTGTTTTTGTCAGAGCTTGGATCTGCTACCAGCTTTACCCGTGTCTTCTCAAAACCAACGCCAGCCAGCGCGAGTGTTGCTGCGACATTGGCATTCTTTGGGTAAGCTTTTGCTGCTTCTCTGGCAGTGCCTTCAAAGAATACGGTTTCTTCCGTTAATGTGTCCAAGTCCGCTACGTCTTCAGCGGGTGTTCCTTTCCAAGCTTTAGGTGGCTTTCGGCCGGTGTATACAACTTCTTGAATATCGGAGAGCTTAGCTGCAGCCATAACGTCCACACCGCCAATGGCTCCGGCAGGCAGCGTAATTTGGGCACTTCCTATTTTGGCAGCATTCGTAACAGCTTCGTATAGTGCTTCATCAGCTAGTGCGCCAATGGAGGCAATAATGACATCAATATCCGCTTCCAAAAGAGCCGGTACATAACTTTGAACGGCACTATGACTAGCGCACTCAACAACCAGCTCAGGCGCGTCGGCGATAAAAGCACCCAAGTCAGAGTGCACCAAGACGGTTTGGGCTAGCCCTTTTTTTGACGCTTTGAGCTGTTGATAAACTTCCTCAACACTCTCTTTTCTGACGAGCAGGCAAACCCGTACATATTCCTGAGAGATGTTGTCCCGAAGGATATCAATAAGGGATTGGGCTATAGATCCGTAGCCGATGATGCCAAGTCTTTTCATAGTCACACTGTTAACGTCAAATGGGGTAGGTAAATATAGCTTATAATGAATCGCTATACTGTTATTTCAGGATAAAGAGGCTATCGCCTTGCATCGATAAATTAGCGTGTTAGCCACTGATTAAAAGGATAAATAATGAGAATTTTGACTAATATATGCTCTGATGACTTGCAGAAAAGCAAAGACTTCTATGTGGAGCTGCTGGGTTTCAAAGTAAAGTATGACAGTGATTGGTACGTGCAGCTTTGCTCACCAACAGATTCTGAGATTGAGTATGGCATTATGCAGCGTGATCATGAGTTGGTGCCTCCAGAGTTTCAAAAACCTCCCACGGGTGTGTATGTAACGTTTGTGGTGGATGATGTGGATGTTGTTTATGCGAAGGCCCTAAATATGGAGTTAGCTATTGTTCAAGAACCACGCAATGAGTTTTATGGGCAGCGGCGCTTTTTGACCAAAGATCCAAGTGGTTGTTTGATTGATGTTTGTTCGCCTTGGGAAATGGAGTGAGTTGGGACATCGGCAAGGTAGATTGTCAAAGATCGACAAAGCTACTTTTAACATGAAGCAGAATATTGTACACGTCGCCCTAGTGGTAAATGACTATGATGAAGCCATTGATTTTTACGTCAATAAGCTAAAATTCGAACTCATCGAAGATACCTACCAAGCCGAGCAAGACAAGCGATGGGTCGTGATCGCACCGCCTAATTCTAGCGGAGTTACTTTGCTATTAGCGAAGGCGTCAAAACCAGAGCAGCAGGATTTTATAGGCAATCAAGCAGGTGGCCGCGTGTTCTTGTTTTTGAACACTGACGATTTCTGGCGAGACTATGAGTACATGGTGTCAGTGGGTATTAAGTTCATTCGCGAACCCAAAGAGCAAGGCTATGGCGTGGTCGCAGTGTTTGAAGACTTATATGGGAATCGTTGGGATTTACTGCAGTTGAAGGCTGATCATCCAATGGTTATGAGAACTGTGTAAAAAGTTAGCGATAAATAAGGCGATTTCTGGCCTTGTGAGCTACCATGGCGACTACGTGATCCCTGTTGGGCGGCAAGAAGCCCATGAGGCATCTTTGCTGCGTGCCTTCAGGGAAAAGGAAGGGTTTACTTTGCCTCTAGCCGATTCTTTGATTGCTGGTACGGCAAAGGTGCACAACCTTGCGGTAGTCACGCGAAATGTTAAAGATTTTGAGGGGCTTTAGACTTTATGCTTTAACCGTAAACCCAAACACCCCGCATGCATCTTGCAACCAAAGCCAGCAATAATCCGCAAAACTTCTGCGAATAATCAACTCAAAGCTCTGCTCACCCGTGCGACGAATCACCGCCTGCGCCTTGCCAAACAACGAAGTGACAACCTTGCCTACTGGCATATGAC
>Ga0209828_1002053_pt1 | contig 17314 bp, 16 predicted proteins | sample MaitaG_FD_187429 | JGI IMG/M metagenome (GOLD analysis project Ga0209828, IMG submission 187429) | Marine algal microbial communities from Maine, USA - Maine_Asex2 metaG (SPAdes) (version 2) | ecosystem: Host-associated > Algae > Red algae > Unclassified | place: Maine, USA | collected 2015-01-05 | reverse complement strand
CAGGCATTCGACTGTTAGTACCGTTTAAAGAGTATTGTGATCGACGCGAAGCTCAATCTCAATCTCAATAAAATATAACTCAAGGTCGTTCGCATTAATCACATAGTCATGCTTGTTTCAGCGCCGAGAGCCTAAGCACATTTGATTAGAATAACTGCATGATTATGCTAAAATCAGGCCATCAAAAACAATAAACTGTTAGGTGTTCGTTATGCCATTAGTCGTTTTATCTGCCATAGTACAAATCGCCTGTATCATTCACATCATAAAAACGGGCCGTAATACCACATGGATCTGGGCTGTAATGATGCTTCCTGGCCTAGGAGCTGCGGCATATTTTTTCATAGAATTATTGCCCGAGCTAAGCCAAACCCGATCCGGTGTGAAAGCACAAAAAGGTCTCGGGAAAATGATCAATCCCAATAAGAACTTCAAAAACGCGAGCAATAACTTCACCGTAGTCGAGACTGTTGAAAACTCTTCCAAACTTGCGGCGGAGTACTTAAATAAAGGTGAGTTTGCTGAGGCAAAAGCACTCTATGAGAAGTGCTTGGTGGGCATTCATGAGGACGACCCAGATCTAATGTATGGCCTTTCACAGGCCGAGTATGGATTGGAAAATTATTCGCAAGCCAAGCAAGTTTTGGATAAATTGATCAAAGACAATCCAAACTATAAAAATGTGGATGCTCACCTGCTGTACGCCAAGTCGTTGGTGAAGTTAAACGAAACGGATGCCGCACTGAAAGAGTTTGTAGCGCTGGATGAGTATTACCCCGGCCCTGAAGCGACCTATCGATATGCAATGTTAATGCAGACTCTCAATAAAGATGATCAAGCTGAGCAGCTTTTAGAGAAAATTCTGCAAAACGCGAAGCTTTCTGACAAGCATTATCGAGCACGCTACAAAACCTGGATTAATAAAGCAAAGCAAGAACTCAAAAAGTGACATCATGGCTCTGAGCTGGCTAGCAACTGAAACCCATACCACCTAAAACAAAGCCCCATCAGACTTAACTGACGGGGCTTTGTTGTTCAACACTCGCTTTCAAGCATTTATGGGCCTACGTTGATTTTCACCTGCGCGCTGTTCTTACGACCTTGTGCGTCAATCATCACGTACCAAAAATCATCCTGACCCGTGAAGTTGTTCTTAGGTGTATAGCGCACTCTGCCATCAGCCGTTCTTGTCGTGGTCCCGCCTTTCGCGGAATAAGCGTACAATGTGTCGATCGCCTTTGCACCATCAGCAGTACTGTCATTAGCCAAGATGTCGAGTATTTTAACCGTGTTACGTGGCGTTGAGTAAATATCTGGAGTGGCAATCGGATAGAAATCCCCCGTACCGCCACCAGTTACCGTGATGTTAATCACACCGCTGTTACCACGACCTTGAGAGTCTGCAAAGGTGTACCAAATATTGTCTGAACCAGTAAATCCCGCTTTCGATTGATAAACAATCTTATTGTTAACTAAGGAAACGTTTCCACCGTTCAATGACCATGCATTCGGCGCATTTAAGACCAATCCGTTACCCGTATCGTTAGCCAGTGCATCAATAGTGATGCTAGTTGCAGTCGTTACATCAATGTTATCTGGTGTTGATGTAGGGTAAGGGTTGTTATTGCCGCCTGTAACCGTAATGTTAATCACACTGTTGCTCGAACGTCCCTGCGAATCTGTCAGCGTGTACCAAATATTGTCAGTACCCGTGAACGTTGCATTGGACTTGTAAACAAGCTTGTTACTTACCAAAGCAACCGTTCCACCTCTTAGCGACCAAGGGTTAGGTGCACTCAAGATCAAACCAGAGCCACTATCGTTATTTAAAGGGTCGATTGTGATTGATGTGTTTTGAACAACGGTGATGTTATCTGGGTTACCCACAGGAGCATCATTTGAGCTGCTGGGGTTTAATGCCCATAACTGTGGCTCATGATTTGGAATAAAATTGAAGATAATGCCGTTAGCATCATTCAAGTCCTGTTCACGATCCAAGCCTTTAGTGATGCAGTTGACTGGACGGAACTGGTAGTTAGCGCCTGTTTTGCTGATCACCCAGCGTTGGTTGTTCGCGTTGGCTGAAGTCGACCCTGAAATCTGAGCCAAGTTAGTACACGATGAATTTTCCACCGCCATGTAACGCCCAGTTGCAACGTTCTGGATAGTGTAAACACGGCTGCCTAAATATTTCACGCGCCACTTTTGATCATCATAGATATTCGCATCCAGCATTTTTGATTTAAAGCCGTTCCATGAAGGCGCGGTGAGGCGTTGACCACTGCTTGGAGAAGCCATCCAATAATCACCATTAGCAAGCTCTTGGGCGACGTTCTCGCTACCCAATCTAATGACTTTAGCGACACTTGGCGTACCCGCTGAGTTCATCGCAAACAACATGTAGTTACCTGGAGGTGCATTGTTACGGGTTGGCATTTTCACTTGGTAGTTATTGCTTGAACCCGTAAAGGTCACCGGTATTCTACGCTGCTCGTTATTCACACTGTGCGTCGACGAGCTTGAGCGAACCAGAGCAAACTTAGTAATCGCCGAGTTGGTGCGAACATTTACATTGGCGTTGTAGTTTGCAGTACCTGGTGCAGTATTAATCACTGGGCGAGAAGCCAATGTATTCGTACCATTGACATATAAGTAAGGCGGTGAGAAAAGCTCTACATTGGGGTGGTTAGTCGAGCAGGTATTGCAAAGCCCACCACCACCAACAAACACGCGTGCGTCATTCATCAAAATAGCGGTACTGTGATAGGTGCGCGGCGTCACCATCGCGGCCATGTTAGTCCAAGTATTGTTGGCTGGATTCCACAGCTCAGGTGTCAGACGTGCGGTCTCGTCTCTAAACAGACGCGTTGTTAGCATCCCACCCACAACAAACACCTCACCAGTCGGCAGAACCACTGAGTGATGTAAGGTACGTGGAAACCTAAGGCTAGCTCGCTCAGTAACGTTGGCGTTATTGGTGCGAATATCGATCGTTTGCACTCTACCAGTACCATTGAGCGTATCGTAGGCCTGTGCGCCACCGACTTTCAAAATCCTGCCGGTATCGTACATAACAGTCGTGCCGTTCATAGAGTACGGATCACTACCACGGTTACCTGCACTCGTCACACCACCGAGACCTTTAACATCGATCCAATGCATTTTATTGGCAGGGCCTGCATGAAACACTTTGCCATTGGGCGCAGCCCATAACCAAGCATGATTATCATCACGATAGACGCCACGTGGATCTGGCGCTCCATCGCGCACGGTTCCATCAGAAGTGATTAGCGGGAATGGCACCCAGCCAGAGCGTGGCGTCCAAACTTCGGCATTTTTATTGCCCAGTCCGCCAGACCAAGAACCACCCACGGTAAACGCAGAGCCATCATTCATCGTGACTTGGCCTTGATAACCGCGCGGCGTGTTCATAGTAGCAGCAGCCGTCCATATGCCGTTAGCAGGGTTGTAAATACTGGCTTTATTGTTACCCGAACCACCCGTTGCCATAATGCGGCCATCGGCTAAGTTACTAATGCCTGGGCAAAACATATCGTGATCAGTTTCTGAGACTAAGGTTGATGAGTAAGTCTCATTTTGCGGGTCAAATACCGTCGTCCAAGTGCGTCCTGTTGAACCACCAAAGGCCAACTTATCCTTTGCTGACCAGGCGAGGACTTTTCCATCAGGCAGATTGGCAACCGCAACAGGGACTAAGTCCAAGTTGATAACGCCACTCCAGCGACCAGTATCTGAATAGGCAGCGAATACATCCGCAGACATGAGTATAGGCACTAGTGAGAGTGCGGCCAGTAGTTTTTGTTGTTTTTTCATTGCGATTCCATTCATCTCTTTTGAAAATTCAGGTGCAATAGATCACTACCACCCGACGTTAGTGGCTTTAGTATTTGGGGAATTGGGAGGTTGAGTTAGGAGATTGTCACTCAATGGGGGCGAGTCTTAGATGAACGGATGTGACTGCACAGATCCTAAACAACTTTAAAGTTTTGACTTCTCATTACGAAATGATCAGCTAGCACTTGTTGATTTAAAAATCCGCCGTTACTGCAAGGAGAGCATTAAGCTTAGGAGAACGCCGGCGCCCTTTTGGATAAATCAAAGCTGAGGAAAACTCATAAGGTGCGCCTTCCACTTCAAGTCGACACAGCCACCCTGCTTTTAAATCGTCCTCAACCACGCACTCTGGCAACAACCCAATACCCATATTTGCCAGCAAGCAACGCCGTACCACTTCAACATTGGCAAACGCTTGTCTCGGCTTAAACTGTAAACCTTTGGTTTTAAAATGCGCCTCGGCTTTAATGCGATAGGTGCAACCAGGCTCAGTTGATATGACGGTTTGCTCATTCAAGAACCCTAATGACAACTCACCTGCTTGATAGCGCTGAGGACTGCATACATAAATCACTTTTTCATCATACAACTTGTGAAATTGCCACTCGGCAGGCGCTATTTCAGTGACCAAAATCGCGGCGTCAATTTCACCGTGATTTAAGCCATGCTGAAAGTCGTAAGGCTCATGCGTTAACATCACTTCAATTTGCGGAGCAGCTTCCTGAAGCGCTTCGATAAGGGGTGGCAAGCGATAAATGCACATGGAGCTGGGTGCAAACAGCTTCAATACACCCGTCGGTTCATTGGCAATGCTATGCGCTTGCTGAGCAATATCATTGACTAGATTTTGATATTTATGAAAACTGGGCAATAGCTCACGCCCTGCGGCACTCAGAATGATGCGGCGGCCCAGCGGCTCAAAAAGCACGACACCCAGTTCGTTATTCAATTCTTTGATTTGTGCAGATACGCTAGAAGGTGCGAGGTGCAGGGTTTCAGCAGCCTGATTGACACTACCTGTTTCAACAACAGTGATTACACTGCGAATTTGTTTAGGTGTCATTATGCGCCTCTTTCGAAGGGTTAGCTCAAACCATACAATTAATACGAATTAATCATTCTAAATTATTCGCTTTTAATGCACAAGACAGGCGTTTATTCTTGCCTCACAGTTTGGAGTGCTTATTAGCACTTGCTTGATTCAAACATCACCCCTGTTTTGAAAACTCATCAAAGGAATCTAAAATGCACCTCTATATCGCTTACAAAAACTACTCCTCTTGGTCACTGCGCCCTTGGATCGCAATGAAAGTTGCGGGTATTCCTTTTGATGAAACCATTCTGCCGTTTTATCATGACGATAGCTTGGACAAACTGGGAGCGCGCTATCAAATACCTGCTCAGGTGCCCGTGCTGGTCGAAAACGAGCAACCAGTTTGGGACAGTCTAGCGATACTGGAAAGACTAGCCGAACAGTCGCCTGAAAGTGGTTTATGGCCAGAAGACACTGCCCTACGCTCATTAGCTCGCAGCGCCGCTGCTGAAATGCACAGTGGCTTTGTCCCACTTCGCAGTACTTGCCCGATGAACTGCCGGAAGAATAAACGTCTATCTGAAGAAAACCTAGCGGCGGTTCAAGACGACTTGAAGCGACTTGCTGAAATCTGGGATAAATTTGAACGCGCCAACAAACCAGAAGGTGATTTTCTGTGCGGTCCGTTTTGCAACGTCGACGCGATGTACGCACCAGTTATGTGGCGGATTCATGGATATGGTTTGGAAGTCTCCCCTACGTTTGATCGTTGGATTGCAGCGATGCTAGCCTTACCGGCAATGCAAGAGTGGCTAGCTTCAGCTCAACAAGAAGAGTGGGTAATTGAGCAGTATGAAAGTGCAGGAGAAACGGTTTGAGTATGATCAAACATATCGTAATTATACAGTTTCGTGATGACGTCAGTGCAGATCAACGCAAAGCTATTTACCAATCTGTTGAAACCCTCAAACAACATGTGACTGGCTGGCAAGGCTTTGTAGCCGGAGCAAACGTCACACCGGAAGTGGGGATGGATAAAGGATACAACGGTGGCTTTGTTATTGATTTTGCAGATGAAGCTCATCGCGATGCCTATCTCATTCATCCTGAACATCAGAAGGTGGGAGCCAGTATCGTGGCTGCTGCGGTAAATGGTATTGACGGAATAATGGTATTTGACCTAGCAGTGTAGCGCCTTATACTGGCGCAACCTCACCTAGCCACTACTTTGGAAACCCTATGCACATCAATACTGTAATGAATCGTAAGCACTGGGTTTTCGATATGGATGGCACATTGACGATTGCCAAACATGACTTTGAAGCAATACGGGTTGAGCTGGGTTTACCGTCTGGAATACCGATTATAGAAGCACTGGATGCGCTTCCTAGCGTGGAGTCAGCACCACTTCACAAGCGTCTGGATGATATGGAGCTAGAGGTTGCCCAGATTTCAGAACCAGCTGAAGGTGCGGCGGCTTTGTTAGAATATTTGCTGGAGCAAGGTACGAAGATTGGCATTCTCACGCGTAACAATTTGCCCAATATTGAAGTGACTCTTGAGGCGGCGGGTTTGCTGCATTATTTCAGGGAAGAGGACTTGCTGAGTAGGGATTGTGCAGTGCCTAAGCCAGCGCCGGATGGGATTCATAAGCTATTAACAGGTTGGTCAGCGGGTGTGGATGATGCTGTTATGGTCGGCGACTATATTCACGATTTAGATGCGGGGATTAATGCAGGTACGGCGACCGTTTATATCGATACGTCTGGAGCGTTTCCGTTTGAGAAGAGTGCAGATGTATGTGTTCGGCAGCTTTCGGAACTTACAGCTAGCAGTACTTAGCTGTAAAGCCTGAGCTTTTGCAGCTTAATCAGGATCAGGCGTTCCTGGTGCTATCGGTGGATGTTCCTTCAAACTCTCCTTGAACGTATTCGTCAATTTCATAATTTCTCCCATCGCCCAAGTATTTTCGATTATTACATTGGTCTCTTCCTTTGGGTCTTGTTTGAGATGGAACAAAAGAGGTGACTCCAGTTTGCCGCCACTGCCCTGATTAACTTCCGGTTCCCAGTAATAGTGACACTTCCAGTCTTGCCACTTCACCGCACGTAAAGTCTCTTTAATGAAATAGACAAAACCTTCACGTTTCGATTGCTCCTCACCAAACAAAAAAACACATTGATCAAGCCCATCCACGGGTCGATCCGTTGGTATTTTATCCTCAGCCCCCGCGAGAGTCGCCAGCGTTGTATAAAGATCGCTGACATGCACAATTTCATCGCTCACCCGGTTCTCGCTGATTTTACCCGGCCGATGATTTCTTTGAGTCTGCATTACGATTCTTTGGCTATGCCGGTGAAGCGCTCCCACCGCCACACGAACGAGGCATCCAATTAGCCCGATTAGTCGCAGCACAACGCACGCTGCTGATTTTAGACGGTTTAGAGCCATTGCAGCATCCCGTTGGGAACTTCCGCGGTGAGCTTAAAGATCAGAGTTTAAAAGTGTATTGCAACAATTGTCTTCAGCATCCATCCAGCCCACTAAATTCTCATTCTTCACCATTATTTTAAACTGCTGACTTCGTTGTCGCACTACCAAACAAAGATCAAAAAAATGTAGGTCAGTTTTTAGCTAAGGCAGACCCATGGCTCATTGCCTGTGCAATGGCTGATGGACATACAATCGTTACGCAAGAAAATTAAAACTCCTAATGTTTGCAAACATTTCGGTGTTGAATGCATCAATACCTTTGATTTGTTAACCGCTCTAAATGCTAAGTTCAACATATAAGTATCAAAAAATAATACCTTAAGTTCTAAAATCCTATACATTGCAGCAATTAGTTGCGCACTCCACCCCAATAACAGAATACTTGCCTCAGCTCAGCGAAACCGCCGAGCCTTAGTAACGAAACTAAAGAGGCGAATGCGATGAAAGCATTTATCAAAAAAATTCTGTCTATTGTGACGCTAGGAACGGCGCTAGTCGTTAGCAGCCCAGCAACAATGGCAGCAGGCCTGATGACACCGAGTGATGCATCAGTCCCTGCTCTGGAAATAAAATCCCATTACGTCAATGTCACCATAGGAGACGGTTACGCCGTTACCCAAGTCGATCAGGTTTTTAGCAATCCCAATGCAACAGACATGGAGGCCACTTACAGCTTTCCGGTTCCTGAGAAAGGCGCGGTTTCTGAGTTTACTGTATGGATCGACGGCCAACCCGTCATTGGTGAAGTACTGAAGAAAGAACGCGCTCGCAAGCTATACGAAGCAGAGAAAACGGCAGGACGTGAAGCGGGTTTAACTGAGAAAAATCAGCACTATCGTTTCGAGGTTAAAGTGAGCCCGGTACGTGCTAATCAGGATGTGCGAATTCGCATGGTTTACCTGCAAGCTGCGCACATTGATAACAGTATGGGGCGCTATGTCTACCCGCTTGAAGAGGGTCAAACTGACAGCCAGGCTAATGCGTTTTGGTCTTACAACCCCGTTGTGAAGGAAGATTTCTCATTCAATGTGACACTGCGGTCGGGTTATCCTGTGACAGGTTTGCGTTTGCCTGAGCACCCTGCGGCGATTATTTCAAACAGCAACGATCAGGAATGGCAGGTTAGCATGGGGCAATCTTCAGGTGCTCAAGCTAGTGCTGCGGATGAAGATGCAGTTGAGTCAGACGGCAATGTAAACCCTGCCAATGCAAACCAAGCGGCAATGCGTTTAGATAAAGACATCGTGCTGTACTGGCGCTTAGCGCCTAACCTACCGGGTTCGATTGACTTGGTTACACACCGTGAGCCAGGCGCAAAGCGCGGTACGTTTATGATGACTGTAACGCCAGGTGACGATCTCGCCAAAATCACAGAAGGTCGCGACTGGGCCTTTGTTTTGGATATGTCGGGTTCGATGTCAGGGAAATATCAAACGATGGTTAATGCGGTGCAAGGTGCTCTAGGTCGTTTGAACCCTGAAGATCGCTTTCAGCTGACTTTATTTGATAACCAAGTGATGGATTTAACTAACCAATGGATCAACGCAACCCCTGAAAACGTGACTAAATGGGGCGAGACGCTAGCCAACACAAAGCCACGAGGCAGTACTAATTTATATGCGGGACTGAAGCGAGGTTTGAGTAAATTAGACGCTGACCGCACTGGTGCTATTATTTTAGTAACCGATGGGGAGGCAAATGTCGGCATTACTGAGAAGAAGAAATTCTTGAGCATGATGGAAGGTCAAGACGTGCGTTTATTTACTGCTGTTATGGGTAACGGGGCTAACCGTCCATTACTCAACGCGATGACTGAAGTTTCTAACGGCTTCGCAGTCAGTGTGTCTAACAGTGACGATATTGCCGGTAAGTTAATGGAATTTACTAGTAAAGTTAGCCATCAGGCATGGCACGATGTGTCGTTGAAAATTGCTGGCATCAAAACGGCGGATTTAACGCCTGAGCAAATTAGCAGCCTATATCGTGGTGAGCAGTTGGTGATGTTTGGCCACTACTGGGGGGCGGGTGAGGCGACGGTTACGTTGAGCGGTAAAGTGTCTGGTGAAGCGAAAACTTACCGCTCGACATTTGCTTTTCCTGAAAATGAAACGCTGTACCCTGAGATTGAACGTTTGTGGGCGTATGCCAAGATTCAATCGTTGCAAGACAAGATTGATTACTTTGGTGCTGAAGGTGATTACAAAAATGCCATTGTGGATTTAGCGGTTGAGAACAGTTTGGTAACAGATCACACCTCAATGATTGTAATGCGTGACGAGCAGTTTGCGGCACATGGTATCGAGCGTAAGAACAAGCAGCGCCGGGACAAAGAAACGAAAGCTAAGGAAAAGCGTTCGCAGGCTCCAGTTAAGAGCCACCGAGCGGATACTAGTAAACCTGCGTTTAGTAAGCCTAGGGCGTCTCATAGTAGCGGTGGGGGTGGAGGCTCTTTGAACTTCTTGCTGTTGTTTCCTCTGGTTCTTTTGGGATTACTTAGAATGAAGGCAAAGAGACCATTGAAGCGTACATAAAAGATATACCCATCAACCTAACGCCTGAAGGGCAAGTGGTTTACCAAGCAATGGGGGAGCGTGCTTGGGATAACGATGATATTTTAGAGAAAGTCTGGGCGTTAAAGCGCAAGCCATAAATAACACTGAGCATACAGCTACTGCCTGCCCATTAGAGTCACCGCAACATCTCTAAAGTCAAACGCCAGAGAAATCACAATCGTGAGTAATAATAAAGCAACCCATACTCCATAGGGTGACAGCAGTTTAAACCCTTCGCTTTTAACCACCGTTTTGAAGAGATAAACCGCTAGTGGCAACCAAAGTACGATGTGGGCAATCCCTGTCAAATGGAGCTCACTGGTGAATGTAAAGATCACATATCCCAATAGGTATGAAAGAATAAACGCACCTAAAGCATAGCGAGCACCAACGTGCTTCCAAACAAACACTAGTGAAATCGCAAAGATCGCGAGCATCCAGTTCATCCACATCTGCACAGCAGGACTGCTGATTGCATCAATGGCTTGTGTCATTTCTTCCATCATTCTCTCCTATAAAAACCAATTGTCGACATATCAATACATCGGGTTTACATTCTTAGTATCAGCTGGTATTTCCGATGCGTGTTCGATGAAAGACTAGGTAGCCCTGCTCTGTCGATAACAAATGCCCCTCAACCATATCATGCAAGCTAGCCAAACGGTGAAACGGCACTGCCGCATAGCTGTGATGCTCTGCGTGATAGGGCATATTCCAAGCTAGCCAACGCATAGCAGAATTGGTATAGACCGTGCGTGTATTACTGAACATGTTGTTAGTGTGAGAGCATCCCGTGTGCTCAGCTAATAGATATATCCGCAGAAACGGCTGCCCCAAAATAACGGGCAGAACCCAAATGTAAAAAAGCTGAGCCAATCCAAATACCAATGAAGTTATCAGTAGTGCTGCATAGATAGCAATCATGCAAACCGCTTCTTTTTGCACCTGATTACGGCTATCTTTTGGCACATAAGCGTCAGCGCATTGGCCACTCGCGTTAATCCATAGCGTTTTTATCGACGACCGCCACAGTGGCAGGCCTGAAACATAATGCCAGTATTCCCGCCTAGTTTGCGGCTTAGGCGAAGCAAGCTCAGGATCTTTACCGGGGACATGAGTTTGGCGGTGGTGCTCCAGATGAAAGTAGCGAAACCAAGTGGGTGGCAGCAATAAGATATAGCCACAAACCTGTGCAACGGCAGTGTTTATCCAGCGTGTGCGAAACGGTGTGAAATGGATGGTTTCGTGCAAGAGCGTGAATTGGAAGACCAACATGACTCCTAGCGGCAGCATCAAGAGCGGCCAAGCCGGTACTTTGATAATTATTAGGTATGCCAGTAATGCAATTACACCCCAATGCTGAGCTAAGCGAATGAGACCTTTGATGTCAGATTTTTGAGTGAGCTGTTTACGCTGTTCAGGGCTTAGTGACTGTAGGAACTCGCGATGATTCATAGGTTGGCTCTCAATAAAGCTTTAACAATTTAGTCAGATTTCAAAGATCTTCGGCAGAATAGGTTTAAAATAAAAATTAGACTTAACAAACGAGGATTTCAATGATTATCGACCATATTGGACTAACTGTGTCAGATTTTGCAGTGAGTAATGCGTTTTATACAGCTTGTCTTAAACCGTTGAACATCGCATTGATTGTTGAACTCGAGGAAGGTTGGGTAGGGTTTGGGCGAAATGATGAAGCTGGCTTTTGGTTCGGACCTGCTGGGCCAGATGAACAGGTTCAACAACCCATGCATATTGCGTTTGTTGCGCAAACCAGAGCTGAGGTTGACGCGTTCTATGCATCAGCGATTGCCTCTGGCGGTCAATGTAATGGTAAACCGGGCTTACGTGAAATTTATCACCCGAATTATTATGGGGCCTTCATTACAGATCCAGATGGACATAACATTGAAGCGGTTTGTCATTCGCCAGAGAGAGATGAACAGCTTATTTTTTAGCCACTTTCGTCTCATCAATTCCAACAATTGTAAACTCAGTTCTGCGATTTGCTTCATGCTGCTTGCTAGTGCATTTCACACCATTTTTGCAGTGATTAGCCAGCTGCGTTTCGCCATACCCTACTGAGCGGATGCGTTTACGGTCAATACCTTGACTCACCACATAATCCACGGCGGCATCAGCACGACGCTGAGACAAGGCAAGGTTAGACTCATCGCTGCCACGTGAATCTGCATGAGAACCTAACTCAACAATAATCTTTGGATTATCAATCAACGTGTAGAGTAGTTTTCGTAAACTAGGTAATACTTTTTTGGGAATAGTCGCTTTGCCCGAGTCATAATAAATATTTTCAACCTTAAACTTTTTACCCAACTCAAGCTGATCCATCAGGATCGAGGCACCCGAGATACTACCCTTTTCGTTGAGCGTTACATCGTTAAAACCAAAGAAGCAGTACTTTTCTAGCCCTTTTAACGTCTCATTGCAGTAATTAATGCGACCGAAACGCTTAAGATGATCAGCGTTTTGAACAACGACATCGTAGTCATAGCCAGCAGTGATGCTCAACGAATATCGACCATCGATATTGCTTTGTATCTTAGATTGCTCACCCGTCATGCGGTTGATTTTAGTCACCAAGGCATTACTAACCGGCGCGCCCGTTTCGCGATCTAAGGAGGAACCCCAGAAGATAAACGTAGACTCAGCACCACTCATTGAAACCGTCATCTGTTCTGGCATTTGGTCACCCGCCAGCGCGCTAGATAAATCCACTTCTGACTTATAATAGTCCGCCTTATTAAAAACTAGCTGATAACTGCTTTTTTCATCAAAATCATGCTCAATCACAAAAGCAGCGCTCGAACTGATCGATAACTTTTTTTCAGAGATTCCGTCTTTCATTAGATCAAGACTCACCGCATCCAGTTTTTCTCGACTATCAGCATCGACCACTATACCGGTTACCGTCTGCATGTCTGCCTGTAACGGCAAGCCCCACATGAGTATTAGCAGGCATGCTATTACCCTTAATCCTGACCGTTCTTTTAGCTTTGAATATGTCATCGCGCGATCAACTTTGTTGAGTTAATGGGAGAAGTTTAGTGCTTCGCTGAGAGATTAAGCGGCTCGCTTTCACACGCCACCTCAACACGCTTAAGTATGCCCCCTTTCTTCATCAAGACAGATTTCTCAATTTCCTGATATGACGGGGGTAAAGCGACTGTGCTGGCAAAGGAATCCTTTAACAAAGTTTGCGTCGGAATATCTTTATAAACCGCAGCAATAACTTCTCTGGTAGAACGACTTGGCTCGGAAACAACCTGCGTTATGATTTCGCGAAAGATTGGCGCGATGCGTTTTTCGATCGTAGCTTCAGGTGATTTAACGACCGTTTTCGTTACTTCACGATAAACTGCCGGAATAAGAACTTTTTTGACAGAAGCAGGTTTATCAATCTCTTTTACCTTGATCAGCTCATATTCGGCGGGCACTTCAATCTTGCGGATACTGGCGGGGGTCTTTAACACCTTCTTTTGCAGTGTTCTATACTTGGCAAGTACGGAAGTTTCAACCACTCTGGCATCATCCTTCAACACTTCCACTGCAACCGACCTAAACGCGGCTTGCTTTGGAAACGACAAAACCTTCGCCGCCTGCTTTAGTACCTGCTTTGACATTTTTTTCGTGATCGCAGGGTCAGTCACCAAGCAAGTTTGAATGCAGTCCCTTAGTTGCACTGATCGGCAATCATCTATCGCTACTTTTTCCCAGTGACTACTCTCTTGCTTAACTACAACCTCTTCTATCCCCGACGCAAAAACAGCTGGAGAAACAAACAGTGAGGTATATGAGTCTTTGCGCTGTACTTTTTGTCGCTCCGAGCTAAAACTTGCGGGCTTCACTGTAAGCTTGTTACTCGCCTCTTTCTCGATGATTTTTTCGGTAACCGTTTCATACGTAGCAGGAATCACCTCAATTCGAGTGTAAGCCTCTTTAACAAGCTGCGCCTTCTCAACAATTTTGAACGTTTCAGGCACCAGCTCGAGTTTTGTATAGCCTTCTTGCACCATAACGGATTCAGTCGTTGTATCAAACAATACTGGGGTGACTTCAATACTCATTCGCTCATCCTGCATTTTGAGCGTGATCGGCTTGTCCTGAAAAACTGCCTGCGTCACTCCAAACTCACTGTACTCGTCTTTCACTTTGACTCGGGTCGTCGTATCTTGAAAATTAGGGCTGGTAATTTTGAACGTCGAGCTGGATTCTTTGGAGACGATCTTATCTTGTACCGTCTTGTATTCATCCACAGTATATTCAGATCGATAACATTTGGGCGTCTCACTGGATTGCTTCTTTAATTTAGAGCTAACCAACTGCGCGGTATCGGCCTGACTGTAGCCAAATGACAGCAGCACGGCAGCAGTGAGCAATAATCTGCCCGCGGGTTTAGAATATTCAGACAGGCGTTTAACTTCGCTTAAAGACATGGGGGACATCCTTATCAAGTCGGTTACTACAAACACAATTCCATTGCGAAAACTAATGTTACCTAGGATGAATTATTTATTTTGTATCGAATTTCAACAGTTTGTGGTTATTTTCTACAAATAACTGATTTATAACGCGTGATCATTACAATTCGCAGCATTTACTCATTCAGAGAATGAATATTCTCCACGGCGTTTAAAAATGACACTCAACTTCTAAATAACAATAATGTCATGACTTATATTTAACCTAATATATTGAAATATAAGCAGTTATTTATTTTCCACCGACTAATATTAAAACTGCAACGATAGACAAAAAGGTGAAAAATTATGAAAATGAATATTGCAATAGTAATCACAAGTACTCTATTAATTAGCAGTTCCGTGCAAGCAGCCGGCTGGAACGTTGATATTTTTGGTGGTGAGCAGAATAACGCAGACTTTGATAAATCTTATGGAGTCGGCATCTCAAAACGGGTTACGCCCAGAGCGGGGGTAGGTTTTGAGGTAGGTTACACCAAGAACCAAAGTATCAATTCCACTACGGGTCGGTCATTAATGCTGACAGGAGAATATGATTTTATACGGTATGGTAGGTTTTCAACATATGGTGGAGCAGGACTTGGCGCTATAAAAGTCAAAAACCAGACACATAGCGACACCGTCGCTGGCGGAAGGCTAAGCTTAGGGGCGAGATTTTCTGTCACTCCTAGAACAAAACTCTTTTTGGAAGCACGTCGAATTGACGCTTTCAAAGACCCGAGAATTGCCAATAACAACGGCCGCTTTAACTATGAGGGTGACAGTTACCTCTTAGGTATTAGGTATAGGTTTTGATGTGAATTCATTGGATGTATGGATAGCATTATTCCCCCGCAAACACCTCGAAGTCTAATCTTCGGGGTGTTTTAAAATTCACTGAGTGTCATACTCAAGGCGCTTGCCTAGCCCTACAACACCATCGACGTCATACCCCATTGACTCATAGAATGCGAGGACATTTTTATTGGTAGTGCGAACCTGCAAATTGATTTTAGGGCAGCCCTTTTCTTTGATCAAAACTTCGACGGCTGTCATGATGGCTTGTCCGTAGCCTTTGCGTTGCTCAGCTGGGCTTACTCCTAGGTAGTTGATCCAGCCGCGATGACCTTCGTAGCCGCCCATTACGGTTGCTATTATTTTATTGTTGGAAATACCTACGAGGAATAAGTCGGGATCTACTTTTAGTTTTCGTTCGATGTCTTTGGCGGGGTTATTTTGAGGCGCTACTAAGCCACAGTCTTGCCAGAGGGAGATTACGTCGTTTTTGTCGTTTTCTCGGTATGTTCGGATTTTCATTTGCCAGAAACGCTGCTTAGAACTTCAGCTCTTGCATCTGCTTGGCTCACACCTGTATTGTTATTGAGCTGTTTTGTTGAGATTTTAATACCTTTTACCCCTTCCTCTGCCTTCATAATAATTCATATCATTTGCCTTCAGTATATGGGCTAAGAAGTTGGCTGAAACGGTTTACCAATACTCGCTGGCGAGTTCAGCTTAATCTTATTTTGATCCCGCGAAATTAGTACTAAGACAACGATCGTTGCCAGATACGGCAGCATCGACATAACCTGCGAAGGCACACCAATACCAATCGCCTGCGCGTGTAACTGGAGAATCGAAATACTTCCAAACAGATACGCACCCAACAACACACGCCATGGTCGCCACGTCGCAAAAACCACCAACGCTAGCGCAATCCAGCCACGTCCTGCGCTCATATTTTCAATCCACATCGGTGAATATGCAAGCGACAAATAAGCACCAGCGACACCTGCCATCGCACCGCCAAATAGGATAGCCATCAGGCGAATGCGTACCACGGGATAGCCCATTGCATGTGCTGCATCGTGCGAGTCACCGACCGCGCGTAATATCAAACCGGCACGGCTGTATTTGAGGAACCACCAGATCAGCGCAACAAACAGAAAGGAGCAATAAACTAACATATCGTGTTCAAACAGCTTGCCATAAACCGGCAGGTCAGACAGATAAGGGATAGCGATTTTAGGCAAACCATCGTACGCAACACCAACGAGATCTTGCCCTAACATCGCACTCAAGCCAACACCAAAGATCGTTAATGCGAGACCCGTTGCAACTTGGCTTGCCTGAAAGCCTAATACTAGCGCTGCAAACATTAATGAAAGTAACGCGCCCGCTGCGGCTCCACCCAAGATACCGAATGTTGCACTGCCCGAGTAATGTACAGCTGCAAATCCACAAACTGCGCCCACAAGCATCATGCCTTCGACACCAAGGTTTAATACACCCGATTTCTCGGTAATCAACTCCCCTAAAGCGGCATACAGGAGCGGGGTTGCAGCGGTGATAATAGTGATGACAGTAGCGATTAAGATTTCCATTATTGTGCTCCTCCTTGGCTGGTAGTGGCGGTTATGGTTTTAGGTTTGCGCACGATTTTATAATGAATTAATACGTCACAGGCCAGCAGAAAGAACAGCAACATTCCTTGAAAAACACCGGTTACCGCCAATGGCAGGTTCAACGAAATCTGTGCTGATTCCCCACCGAGATAGGAAAGCGCCAGTAATAAGCCGGCGAATAACACACCAACTGGGTGCAAGCGCCCCACAAATGCAACGATTATCGCGGTAAACCCGTAACCCGGTGAAATCGTCGGTAAGATCTGCCCTATTGGTCCAGACACTTCGATCATGCCCGCTAACCCTGCTGCGCCACCCCCGACTAACAGGCTAAACCAGATAATGCCTTTTTGGCTAAATCCTGCGTAACGACCTGCTGCTGGGGCTTGGCCAAGTACTTTCACTTCAAAACCAATCAGCGTTTTAGCCATCATGACCCAAGCTGCTAAGACCGCAAATAAAGCCATCAGCCAACCAATGTGCAGACGGGTGTCCTCA
>Ga0209828_1002052_pt1 | contig 17318 bp, 12 predicted proteins | sample MaitaG_FD_187429 | JGI IMG/M metagenome (GOLD analysis project Ga0209828, IMG submission 187429) | Marine algal microbial communities from Maine, USA - Maine_Asex2 metaG (SPAdes) (version 2) | ecosystem: Host-associated > Algae > Red algae > Unclassified | place: Maine, USA | collected 2015-01-05 | reverse complement strand
ATTGGGCCAGAGGTTGGGGCAGTCGTCTCGACGGGTGGTCTTGTCGGTCCCTGGAGCGCCGTTTCGGCGGTCTCGATCTGTGCAGTTGCACTGCAGGCCATCGCAATAACGACGACCGCGGCAAGCGCAGTGACCGTGTTCAGACGACGTCGCGCGAAGTCGATCGCTCGACCTCGAAGATGCATCAGATCCTGCACTTCATGCTGATCGGGTGGCCGCGAGCCAGAACCCTGTTCCAGCATGAGCAGTGACGCCATCCCAGTCGCCGGGCAATGCCTTCAGTACGTCAGACGGTGGCAAGTGAATCGGCGTCTGGTCGCCGAGCGTGTTGATCCAGAGCACCGTGCCACTCGGGCGAAGGACACGGTCGACTTCGCCGGGGAACAGCAACATGTTGATCATCATCACGGCATCGAACGAGTCATCGCTAAACGGCAGCGTCGAGGCGTCAGCGAGCGTGCGGGGTGCAATGTCAGGCGCATACGACAACATGCCCGGCGACAGATCGGTGCACACCAGATCGGCAACGTATGAGCCAATGGCCCGTGCGCCCGCCCCAGTGCCCGAGCCGAGCTCGAGCCAGCTTCGGTCGAGCGGCAAGTTGCCCCGCTCAACAGCATCAAGCACTGGCGCTGCCTTGACAGGGTCGACATGGCGCTCAGACCACTCGGGGGCCATCTCGTCAAACAACGTCGACATGCGCTCAGCATGATCAGGCCGCCATTGCTTGCCGAACGCCATGTCACGGGTGACAACGCGTATGGGGTGGTCGGGGCCAGCGAACGGTTCAGGGTCGGTCGCTTCGGGATGAGGGGGCAGCTCGGTCAGCACTGCCCTAAGTCTTGCCGATGGAGGCACCCGATGACCCGCGCCAGCTTGGGTTCTGCATCGAGCATCGGCGACCATGACGGCAATGGACTTTTCGATTAACGAAGACCACGAGGCCATCCGCGAGGGAATCAGGCGCGTGTGCGCGGACTTCCCCGACGAGTACTGGGCTGAAAAAGACGCCGCGCATGAGTTCCCCTGGGACTTCTACCAAGCGATGGCCGAGGGTGGCTGGGTCGGCATCGCGATCCCCGAAGAGTTCGGCGGCGGCGGCCAGGGCATCACCGAGGCGTCGATCATGCTCGAAGAGATTGCAGCGTCGGGCGCCGCGATGAACGGTTGCTCAGCCGTGCACCTGTCGGTGTTTGGCATGGAACCTGTGCGCAAGTACGGCTCGCCCGAACTGGTCGCCGAGGTGTTGCCTCGAGTGGCCTCGGGCGACCTGCACGTCGCGTTCGGCGTGACCGAACCCGACGCTGGAACCGACACGACCAAGATCCGCACCCGCGCCGAACGCGACGGCGACGAGTACGTGATCAACGGGGCCAAGGTGTGGACCACCAAGGCGCCCTACTGCGAGATGTGTTTGTTGCTCGTGCGCACCACACCGATCGAAGAGGCCGAAAGCCGCACCGCCGGCATCTCGCTCTTTCTCGTCGATCTCCAAGACCCGGCCGTCGACATCACGCCGATCCCTAAGGTCGGTCGTAACGCAGTCGTGTCGTGCGAGGTTCGCTACGACAACCTGCGAGTGCCGGCCAGCCGCCGTATCGGCGAAGAGGGCGAAGGCTTCCGCTACATCCTCGACGGGCTCAACCCCGAGCGGGTACTGATTGCCTCAGAGGCGCTCGGTATTGGTCGGGCCGCGATCAAGCGGGCGACCGACTACGCGAACGAGCGCATCATCTTCGACCGCCCAATCGGCAAGAACCAAGGCATCGCGTTTCCGCTCGCAGAGGCGCACATGAAGCTCAAGGCCGCCGAGCTGATCATCCGCGAAGCCAGCTGGCGCTACGACAACGACTTGCCGTGTGCCGAGGCTGCGAACACCGCCAAGTATTTGGCATCTGAAGCTGGCTTCTTCGCCGCTGACCGAGCCATGCAGACCCACGGCGGCTACGGCTACGCGACCGAATACCACGTCGAGCGCTACTGGCGCGAGGCCCGACTCATGAAGATCGCCCCGGTCAGCCAAGAGATGGTGTTGAACTTCATCTCGAACAAAATCCTCGGTCTCCCCCGGTCTTATTAGCAGCCGAGTCCGCATAGCCTCGCGTCATGCCGTGGCCGACGTGGCAACAATCGGGGATCGCGGCGATCGTCTGTGCAATCGCGCTCGTAGCACTGCGGCGCCGCTCAGATCTGCGGTGGCAGCCAATCGCGGTGCGGGCCGCGACCGAACTCGCACTGATCTGCGGGCTGTATTCGATCTGGCGCATGGCCCGCAAGCTGCCGTGGCATCAAAGCGAGAACGCGATCGGCCGGGCCTATGACATCGTCGACTTGCAGAACGCGTTCTGGTTGCCGGCTGAGCTGAGCCTGCAACAATTCGTGCTGCGATGGGACTGGCTGTCACAGCTGACCAGCCTGTATTACGCGGGCCTGCATGTGCCGACCCTGCTGGCGTTTCTGGTGTGGCTGTTCTGGCGGCACCTTGACCACTTCTCGCGCTGGCGCAACGCGCTCGCGATCGTGACTGGGTTCTCGCTGCTGATCAGGTTCATTCGAGTCGCCCCGCCCCGCTTCTTGACCGAACTCGGCTACATCGATCTTCCGGCCGAGTACGGGCTTTCGGTGTATGGCCCCGTCGGCACCGGCGTGTCGCCACAGTTCGCGGCGATGCCATCGATTCACGTCGCTTGGGCGGCGATCGTGTCGTTCGGTGTGGTCGCGGCCAGCACGCATCGCTGGCGATGGCTAGCGCTGAGTCACGTGATGTTGACGATGCTCGTGGTCGCGGCGACCGGGCACCACTGGTGGCTCGACGGCATCGTCGCCATCGTGTTGCTCGCCATAGCGCTCGCGATCGACAGCCTCGGGCGTGCGCTCCTGGCGAAATTTTCTGCGCAAGCCACCCCTGACGTGGTCAGCGCCGCACAGATCCCAAGGTGAGCCTTAGGTCGTGCCCTCGGCAGGCGGTTCGGGCCAGATGGTGTCGCGAACCGAGTCGAACGTGGTCGGCTCATTGTCGCCATCGATCGCGGCAAAGGCCTGAGCGACCCATTCGCCGATGCCGGCCAGGGGTTCGGGAAGCGCGTCGCGCCCAAACCAGCCGACGTCGAGGGTCTCGAGCGGGTGGCCTTTGAGTTCGCCGCCGGTCGCTTTGCAAAAGAACACCATCGAGTACAGGGGAATCCGCGTGAAGCCTGCTCGAAAGCCGTCGATAACCGTAAGCAGCCGCACTGGCACACACTCGATGCCGGTCTCCTCAGCAACCTCTTTCACCGCGACTTCGGCTGGCGAGTAGCCAATATCGGCCCACCCGGTCGGATACAGCCAGATGCCGCTGTCGGCGCGTTGGATCAACAAAATCTCACCTTGGTCATTGCCGACGACCGCCCCTATTGCGCACTTTGGTGTGACGTAGCCGGCGACTCGCTCGCCGACCTCGCCCATCCAGTCGGCTAATTGAGCATCGGGGTCATACCCGCGGCCGCTGTGGTTTTTGATCTCGGCCGCGATCTGCAGGACCTCTTCGTAGCGTTCGCGCTCATAGCCGTTCTCGGTGAACGCCATGCCCGTGCGGGCAATGCCCGCCAAGGACTCGGCCCAGCGCAAAAGATCGACTTCGGTGATGGTCTCGCGGGCAGAAGGCACTGCGTCGTTCGTCATTGGTCACGAACCTATACCTCAGGATCGCTCATCGCCTCCCGATCTACTCAGGGGCCCCCGAGCGGTTCCCCGACCTCAAGTTCGTGTTGGTCGAAAGAGGCATTGGTTGGCTGGCGTTGCGGGGGGTTCAGCGCAATCCGACCGCCGGGAGAACGAACCGCTGCGAAATCAATTTCACAAGCGGGCTTCGGGCGGGCGAATAGGAAGCCCTGAAACTGTGGTACACCCGCCCGTCTGACACAGTGAAAATCCTCGACGGTTTCAATGCCTTCGGCGATAACTGACAAGCCAAGCCGCATCATTGTCTCGGTGAATCCAGCGACGAATTCGTGATTGCGCACCTGGAACATGTCGCGAATGAGCGATCGATCAAGTTTGATCTCGGCGAGGCCGTTGACCGTGAGTGCCCTGCCAATGTTTGAATACCCCGCTCCGAAGTCGTCGATCGACAATCGCACCCCGAGCTTTGACAGTTCGTCAAGGACCGGAGTGATGCGCTGCATTGACTGGGCCCACCCACCCTCGGTCAGCTCAAGAATCAGGCGACCGGGAGCCAGACAATGGTCAGCTAATACTTCTTCGACCAGCGAGGGGAAGTTCGGGTCGACGAGTTGATCGGCGGCAATGTTGACGTGCAGCGTCGTGCTCGACGCTGGATCGACACCCGCGCCAAATTCGGCGACCGCCTTTCGCAGAACGATCTCTCCAAGATCTGACATACGCCCAATCTCTTCTAGGACCGGGAGAAAATCGCTTGGATTCACGAGCTGACCGTTTCGCTGCCACCGCACGAGAGCTTCGTACGACACGATGCGTTCATCGCTGGCAACGATTGGTTGGTAGTGCAGAGTCAGGTCGCCGCAATCAAGCGATGCCCGCAGATCGCGTTCGAACGCAAGGCGATCGAGTTCGGCCTCGCGGAGGGTGTCGTCGTACAGAACAGCACCATTGCGGCCCCGTTGTTTGCACAAGCCAAGGGCAACGTCGCCAGCGCGAATCAGTTCTTCGCCAGAAGCTGCAGTCGAGTTGTCACCCACGGCAATCCCAATCGACATGGTCGTGGTGAACTCACTCGACCCGAACGGGAACGGGTCAGCCATTGCCGCGTTGATCCGGTTAGCCGTCGACTGCGCGTGAGCGACCATCTCTGGGGAGTCGGAACAAATAACGAGGAACTCGTCGCCACCAAATCTTGCGATTTTGCAGCAGTCATCGAGCACGGATTGCAATCGAGTAACCACTTGGAGCAGAACGTTGTCGCCAGCACCATGGCCGGCTGAATCGTTGACGACCTTGAAGCGATCGAGATCACAGAACAGAACTGCGATCGATTCGCCGCCGTGGTCAGCGAGGTACTCGACGACCCAACGTCGATTGGGAATGCCCGTGAGATGATCTCTACGGGCTTGCTCGCCCTCGACGGTCGCACGGCGTCGATTCTCAGCGAGGGCAAGGATGAGATACGCGATCAGGGTGATTCCGCCCGCTACGAATATCCCCATAGCAAGCCGCACCACTGTCGGCATCTGCGCGCCGAGCATGTCTTGAGACCAGACCTCGACGTCTAGCTCGATGGGCCCGACCGGGACTGAGTCAATGATCGAGTCTGCGCCACCCTGATCTGGGCCGAACGTGCCTATTGGACCGATCGAATCGATCGCGAGCCGAACGCCCGCGTTGGATCCCGCAACCAGGTGAACTCCGTCGAAGGCCTCGACGAGGTCTATCTGAATGATCGTCCACGAGTCGTAGCGTTCACCGTCGGGGCCTTCGGCTTTGGACCGAATGATCAGTTGCATCTCGCCCGCTGGATCTGTGGCACCCAGCTCGGCGGGAAAAAGGTGGACACCCGTCGCCGGCAAACTGAGAAGGTGATCGGCGAGATGTGTCGAAGACGCCAGCGTCGTGCCGACCGAGGGGTCGCCGGTGATGGACCGCATCACGACCATCTCCTCGACCGCGCCATCACCACTCTGTGAGAGCACAAACGTCGGGTTCGACAGCCGTTCTGCCTGCGCAAAGCCGTCTCGCCTCTCGGGTGATATGCGCACAACTACGAGTGCGCTGGAATCGCCTGGCAACTGTGCAGATATCTCGTCGAAGCCGCTGTCGAATTCTGCTTGAGTCGGCCAACTTGCGACCGTGATCAGGGAAAATCGTTGCGCCGCGGTGATTGCCGAGCCGAGTCGAGCCGAGGCCTCTTCGGTAATCGACCCAGCTGACGCTTGTGCAATGCCTTGGCGTTTATCCGCCCAGTCGTTGTCTGATGCACGGACCCAGAGGACACTGGCGACCAGGCCGAGAAGAAACGTCAACGCGAGCAGCGCGCTCGCCCCGCGACTAAGAGTGCCGCGACCAGCAAATCGAGGACGTTGCCGACGACCAAATGATCTCCGAGCGCTGTTCATTGGCCGCCCTCTTCTTCGACGACCCTGTCCCACCGTGACAACACGGAGTCATTCGACATCGAAGGATTGAGTAAAAGGGCAGTCAAACTAGCCCAGATCTCGGCCTCGAGTTCCTTGGGCCACTCGCCGAGCGCTACGGGATAGTTGATCACCATTCCAGCAGCACGAGCCTCGTTGTAGCGCGCTGCGAGGATCGGGATGCCTGTGGTCCCGTCGTCAAATGGCGTGTACCCGCCCTCAGCATCGAGTACGACCTGCACTTGCTCAGGCAGTGCGAACCAGTCAACGAACGCTCGCGCTGCTTCGGCGTTCTCTGCGCCGACCGGGATCGACCAACCCACACCGAAGAGGTCGACGGCAACTCCCCCTGGCGTCGATGCAGGAATTGGCGTGAACACATAGTCAAGATTGTCGACCGCGTCGAAAGCGGCTATGTTCCAAGCGCCCTGTGGAATCATCGCCACCCGCCCCTCTTTGAACGAGGTCAATGCGGTACTCCAAGGATCAAGTCCCGCTGCTTCAGCTGGATCGAAGCAGCGGGCGTCGATCAGCTCGTGAATCTGGTCGATGCCTTGCGAAAAAGCAGCGTTGTCGGCAAACTTCGTCTCGCCCGAACCAAGCGCGGCCGGCGAAACGTCGGTGCCTTGAAGTCCGTTGGCGATCAGAAACAGTGACGCTGACATTGCTCCGGTAAAGACGAGAGGCTTGATGTCAGCATCTGCCAACCGGCGGCATGCCTCTTTGAGCTCGGCCACAGTCGTCGGGGGTTCAGCGATACCGACACGAGCCAAAAGATCGACATTCACGAAGTTCCCCATGCCGATGACTTCAAACGGCATGATGTACGCGTGCTCATCGATGGTGAGCGCGGTGCGAAGCTCGGTGGGGAGTCGGCTGTACCACTCACGGTCGGTACCGAGATCGACAAGCTGGTCTTCGCCAGCGAAGTAGCTGACCAGCGGCATGTCGGTCATCATCACATCGGGCGGGTCGTCATCTTCCAACCGCTTCGGAAGCGCAAAGTCGCTGTCGACACGACTGATGTAGGTCAGTTCAATCGAGACATCCGGGTGCTGAGCCTCGTATCTTTCGAACAGCTCAGCAAGGCCAGCGGGCTCGGCTTCGTTGCCTTTCCAAGCCGTGACGTCAAGGGTGATCGCACTATTTGCACTGTTTGCACTGTTCGCAGCGCCGGTCGGAGCTGCAACTACTGCTTGCTCTAGCTCGGGTGGTGCGGCGTCATCAATGGCTGATCCAGCTGACCCTTTAGAACCCGAACACGCCGCGGCCAACACCAAAATTGCAACCAAGGCCGCGACCGCGCGCATCGTGGTAGGTGCAGCGCGCCAATTGGTGTAAAAAGTCATCCATCGCCTGTCGGTCTCATTGCCGAGAGATAAAGGCCGACTGGCAAGGATATAAGCTCTACAACCCGCCGACGCTATGGCGACCGATTGTTACTTTCCCGTCCAGTTGGGGGCGCGCTTTTCGGCGAAGGCGGTGGCGCCTTCGATCGCGTCGGCGCTGCCGAACACGCTGTCGAGCACGGGTTGCTGGTCACCCCAGAAGGCCTGGTCGACACCCCCGAGGTCGCGGATGAGCCTCTTCGAGGCCTTGAGCCCAAGCGGTGCGTTCTTAGCGACTCGACCGGCGAGTTCTAGGGCGCCATCAAGGGCTTTTCCCTTTTCGGTGAGGACCTGCACAAGACCGAACTCGTGGCCTTGGTCGGCAGTGATGGGTTCGCCGGTGAGTGCCATCTGCATCGCCAGGCCATAGGGCACGCGGCGCGGCAGCCGTGACAACGCCCCGGCACCAGCGAACAAGCCGACGCCGACCTCGGGGATACCGAGCTTGGCACCCTTGCTGGCAACGAGCATGTCGCAGCTCAGCGCGATCTCGAGACCACCGGCCAAGGCGAAGCCTTCGACCGCTGCGATCAGCGGCTTGTCGGCGGCCATCTCGGTGATACCAGCGAAGCCCCGGTCGGGCAGGTTCGGCATGCCACCAGCAACGAACGCTTTGAGATCCATGCCAGCCGAGAATCCTCGGCCATTGCCATTGATAACACCCACCGACAGATCGTCGTTAGCGTCGAGTTCTTCCATCGCAGCCGCCATCTGCTCGGCGAGCGCCATGTTCACAGCGTTCATTGCGTCGGGGCGATTGAGGGTGATAATCATCACTCGATCGCGGGTCTCAGTTAGAAGTTCGTCAGCCATGGGGTGAGTGTACGAAACCAGACCCGTTCAGCTGAAACGGGTGTCGAGGATCCGCAGCACGTGCTGGCCGGTTTCGAGTGGCGAGGTTTCTCGACGCTCAAGCACTACCGCTGCGGCGAGCAAGACGGTGCCGCCGATGGCCAGCCACCCCCAGGTGGGCATCAGGGCCGCTGGCCCGAGGCTTTCGAAGCCGACGACCAGCGCCAGCAAGCCCGTTCCGGTCAAGAGCGGCCCGACGAGGCGCCATGCCCCGCCGCCGATGACAGCGAGTACGCCGACGCCGCCAGCGATCACGGCGTGCCACGCTGAGCCGCCGGTGAACCGGTCGGCGAGGGCGACGCCTCCGAGCACGGCAACGGTCGGCGCAAAGGCGACCCAACTGCTCGTGCCGTTGCGATGAGCGAACCAGCCAACGACCAACGCCGCCACTGCCGGAAGTGCCAGATAGGCCTCGAGCCATTCGACGTTGCGCAGCGACAGTTGGCTCCACACGCCAGCGTTGAGCACTAAGAACCCAATGCCAGCGACGGTCAACTCACGGCGCGCAGCGCCAACCAACAGCGTGGTCGACCCGGCCATCACCAGCGCGATCGACAACGTGTCTGGAAGCGCCGAGGCCAACGCCAGCCCGACCGCGGTAGTCACGGTCGCCGCGAGACCGAGAACCCGGTCGGCCTGATCGGGCACGGCAACCGAGATGCCCACGAGCACGAGCCCCAGCACGGTCATGGCGGCGCCGGTTTCTGCAATCGTCAAGCCAGCCAGTTGACCGGCCGGCACTGCGAGCAACGGGGCAAGCGCAATGCCAACCACTGCCAGCAACGGCGAGCGGGTGCGCCACCAGTCGAAGGCGACGGCCCCAAGCACAACCGCTGCGGCGAGCAACCCAGTTGCAGGCGACTCGGCAAAGATTGCCGTGACCGCGAGAGCGACAGCGACGCCCCGGCCGATCCACTCAGGAGGCACGTCGGCATCACCTGCGCCACGCTCGCCGATCAGCGCTTCGGTGAGCCAGGCCAAGCCCAGCGCACCGGCGCACAGCACGGCGAACGTCGTGAACCCAAGGTCAACCTGGTCGATCTGGTGGTTCAACGCTGGCGCCGAAATCAGAAGCAGTACCTGTGCGGCAACGGCCGAGACCAACGCACCGAGGTGATCAGCTGCTCGGCTCTGCAGCGACGCAGCAGCCGACATCACAACAGCAGCCCCGACCGAAAGTGCGATTGCGGTGAACGTAGCGTCGTTGACGACGCCGTCTGTCGCGCCGATTGCGGCAGTCGCGCTCGCCAGCACCAACGCAATCAAGTGGCCGCCCGTGCGTCCGGTAAGCAGCGTGTAGAGCGCGAGTGTCAACAGGGCGGCGCCGACCACGACGGGGGCCAGGGTGTAGGCCAGCACGGCGCCGATCGCTGCCATCGGGAACATCACCGTGGTGGGCGCCCAGTCGCTGCCAAAGATCGCGCTGATCATCCAGTCGTTGGGTTCGATGACCCGGCGACGATCAGCCGTGAGCCAACCAATGGCGAACAGCACACCGGCGATCGCGATGTTTGCGGCGCTGCGGTCCCAGTCTTGGTCATTTAGCAACCAACTGTCGACCGCGAGTGCGAGTGTCGCTGCGGCCGCAACCGTCTCGACGACCACGGCTGTGCTGTTGACAACCGAATGCCAGATGTCGTTACGGCGCGCTGCCATGGCAGCAGCCTCGAACAGTACGAAGCACACGCCGAGCGTGAGGTAGACGATGAAGTCGGCGTCGAAGGTCGACATCACTACAAGCGCAGTCACCGCGGGTATCGCCATCGTTAGCCACGCTCGCTCGAGCGCGGGGCGAAGCGCGGTCGCAACCGCAGCGGCCATTGTTGCGAGCCCGCCAGCGATCAGCATTTGCCAGCGGTCGCTGCTTTCGAATCCGAGGTCTGTTGAGGCAATGGCGATGCGCGACGGCCACTCGAAGAGCGCAGCGATCGGAAGCACCGCGGCAGCGCCAGCCCAAATCACCGCCGGCGTGTCCTTGCCGATCAGCACCGCCACGACCGCAATGGCTGCGAGCACCAACGGCATCGACAGCGGCGACACGGCAGCCAGCCCGGCCGCAGCAAATGGCACCGCGGCCCGGGCACACCATTTCAGGACCGACGACGGTGCCGCCTGATTGATCACGTACCAAGCGCCGACGCTGGTTAGCGAGGCCAGCAGCAACGACTGTTGCCAGGTCTGGCCGGCCAAGATCGAGGCCGCGGCCATATCGAACGGAATCAGCAGCGCACCAAGATGAAACATGGCCCGCCCGGTGAGGGGGATGAGCGACTGCAGCCGCTTTCCGCCGGCGAGCAGCCCGAGAGTGATGCCGACGAGGCCGGCCAGCTTGGCGGTTTGGCCGATCTCGTCCCAGCGCACGGCGGTGAGCACGGCCGCTGCGGCGAGCAGCAACACGACACCCGCCGCGCCAATCCACATCGTGCCAGTACGGCTCGGATCGGGCGGGGGTGCTTGCGCAACAGACGGCGGGGGTGGCACAGGCCCAGCCTCGGGGCGGACGGGTTTCAGCGCAGATTCCATACCCCCATCATCGAGATTTCAAGCCCCTGGCAGAATCCAGACAACCCCCCAAACCTCTCTGGGGAAGATTGTGAGTACGCAGCCAGTGACGGGCCCCGACGAGGAACGGGCCGGGACTACGCGGCACTCAGCTCGAGCGGTATTTGCGGAGCAGATACTGACTACTCCTAGTCAATCCCATGTTCGATGGCGTAGCGCATGAGTTCGTTTTTGCGGTTGAGATGCAGCTTGGCGAGGATGTTGCGCACGTGGTTCTCAACCGTCTTTTCGGCGATGAAGAGTTCTTCGCCGATCTCCTTGTACGTGTGGCCCCGGGCAACGTGTTGCAGCACTTCTCGCTCGCGGGCGCTCAGTGCTTCGCCTGGCGCTTCGGCCTTGCTGATGCGGCGAAACTCGGTCAGCACCAGCGCGGCCAGCGACGGCGAGAACACCGGCTCGCCGTGGGCGGCCTTCCACAGCTCGGTGCGCAGTTCGTCGGGCGGCGTCGACTTGAGCAGGTAGCCGCAGGCACCTGCTGATACGGCATCGAGCAGATCGCGCTCGGCCTGCGACACGGTGAGCATGACGACGCGGGTCATCTCACCGCACTCGGTTGCGACCTTGAGGCCGCCTCCGTTGGGCATGTTCAGATCACACAGCACCAGATCGGGTTCGGTCTCACGGATCACGTTGATCGCTTCGTCACCATCGCCAGCCTCGCCTACGACGTCGAAGTTTTCGCCGAGATCCGAGCGAACGCCTGAGCGCCAGATCGGGTGATCGTCAGCGATCACCACTCGCACTGCCTTTAGGGAGCCCATAGTCGTACCTCTGTTCCTCGGCCTGGCCGACTCGCTACTTCGACCCGGCCCCCGATTGCGTCGATGCGAGCTTTGATCGAGTCTCGCATCCCGATGCTCTCTTCGACCGTTTCGACATCGAAGCCCACACCGTTGTCCTTGATTGAGACGAATAGCCCAGTGCCAGACGCCGCATCTTCATCGGGTTCGGCGTAGACGACGACCTTGTCGCCGCCGCTGTGTTTGCCAGCGTTGGCTAGCGCCTCGCCGACGGCTCCGGCAACGGCCGCGATCACGTCGGCAGCCGGTTCAGCAATGTCGTCGGCGATCACGACCTCGGCTCGCCCATCGTGGCGGCGTTCATAGAGCGCGGCTGCGGCCCGCAACGACGCGGTCAGACCGGGCTGCGCAGAGGTGCTTCCGGCCAGGAAGTCACGCAGGTCGCGATCTTGGTCATGGGCAAGCGCGACCAGCTCGGGGTCATCAGAGCGTCGTTGCACCACGGCCAGGGTCTGCAACACGCCATCGTGTAATTGGACTGCAACCTCTTCTCGGGCTCGAGCTGCCGAGATCTCAAGTTCGGCTTCGCGCAGGCGACGAGCCACGTAGCCGGCGACCAACGCCGTCAAGATGTAGAGGCCAGCCTTCGACGATGCCGAGACACCCCAGTTCGAGGTGCCACCTTCGTTGAGCCCCTCGCCGACAAAGCTTGCGATCGACAACCCGATGGCGGCCACCACCGCCCAGCGGCGACCGAACACGATGCCGCAGGCGATCAGGCCCGCCGATGGCCAGGCCCACGGCAGCGACTGCGGTCGCGAGTCAAGGTAAACCCATCCGTCGCCGAGCAGCATCAGCGCGCCGATCGCAAGCTCGGTCACGATGAGCGGCACGGTCGCCAATCGCTCGGGGTTGGTGGGCAAGAGCACGGTTGCGAGCACCGTGAATGCAAGGGCAAGCGCCATCAACCCATACCCGCTGCCACCGTGAGCAAGGTGTTCGGTGCTGATCGCCAAGCCGATTGCGGCCCATCCCCACGTGAGCCATCGCACCACGGCAATCGCTTGAAACAAGCTGCGATCGGTCTGGGCCAGTGGGCGGGTGCTCACGGGTAGCTACGAACGCAAAATCTCGAGCAAGGTTTCGCGAACGCCCGCCTGTGCATCAGCATCGGTGAGCTTTTCACCGTCGAGGGTCTGCACATAGAACGAGTCAACGACATCGTCGCCCACGGTTTGAATGCGCGTCTGTTGCTGATCAAGGCCGGCGTCGACCAGCGCCCGACTCAACTCGTACAACAGGCCGATGCGGTCAGGGCCAGCAACCTCGATGATCGTCGAGGCCTCGGTGGCGTCGTTGTGGAAGTCGACGCGGATCTCTTCGATCGGGTTGGGGGCTACAACCGTACGGCGCAGCTGACTGTTGGCCCGCTCTCGAAATCGCGGCCGCAGGTCATCGGTCGTGGCGAGGATCTCTTCGACAGACGGCAGCAGCCTGGCCCAGTCGATCGGGTGATCATCGCCGCCTTCGACATCGTCAGGGTGAGCAATGGTCAGCACTTCGAGCACCTTGCCGGCTTCGACGTGGGTCTGGGCGCCGCGGATCGTCAACAATTTGAGCGAAACTGCGCCAGCAACCCGCGCAAACACGCCCGGACGGTCTTTAGTGATAACGGTGAGTGTGTCGCCCGCGCCGGTGACCAGGTGATCGTGGGCTTCAAAGAGTGCTTGCTGGTCAGCGTTAGGGAACGTGCTCTCGATCGGGGCTTCGCCGCCGGTGCGCAGCCACTCTTCGGTCAGATACGCGAGCTCACCCATGAGCTGCGCCTTCCATTTGCTCCACGCGCTCGGGCCAGTGGCGATTGAGTCGGCTTCGGTCAGCGCGGCGAGCAGATGCAAGAACTCGGGCGTGCGCACTTGTTCGGCGACGGCCGCGATCGTGTCGGGGTCTTGAATGTCGCGCCGGGTCGCGGCGTCGGGCAACAGCAAGTGGTGCTCGCAGAGCCGTTTGAGTGTGTCGACGTCATCGGCGTCGAACCCCATGTTGGTGGCGATCGTGTCAATCAGAACGACACCGACGTCGGTGTGGTCACCCGGGTAGCCCTTGCCAATGTCGTGCAACAAGGCGCCGATCACCAGCAGGTCTGGCCGCTCGACCCGGTCGACGTAGTCAGAAGCGATCGACGCAGCCTCGAGTAGATGGCGATCGACAGTGAACCGGTGGTACTGATTGCGTTGCACCTTGGAGCGATTCGGCTCCCACTCGGGCAAGAGCCGGGTGAACAAGCCGACATGGTCGAGGGTCTCGATGACCGGAATTGCATCGTCACCGGTGAGCAGCAGGCGAACAAAGAGCTCACGAACCTCGGGCTGCCATGGCATGGGAATCTCAGGACCAAACTCGACCAGCTTGTCGAGCGAGTCTCGATCGATCCAGGCCTGCTTTTCGGCGGCGGCCACCGCCAACCGCAACACAAGCGCGGGGTCGTTGCCGACCTGGGCGGTCGCCGTGATGCCGATCGTGCCGTCGATTGACACGATGTCGTTGGCGATCGACTTTGGGCGATCGGCTCGGAACCTGAGCCGGCGGGTCTTGCGCTCAGCCCGGTGGAAGACGTTGCCGGCGATCCAGTTCACGGTGCGGGCCGCGGCTGCGATCTCGCTCATCATCACGTCGGCATCGCCAATCCCGAGTGCGTCGGCGACCCCATCTTGTTCGTCGAGGAACAGGCGATCGCCTTTGCGCATCGTGGCGCGATGCAGCTCAACCCTGGCAGCGAGCAATGTGTTGTTGGCTGCCCGCAGGTCGCGTCGCTCTTGATCGAGGATCGAAATGCCCGCAGCCTCGATCCAGCCAACGGCATGCACGTCGCGCAAGCCACCCGAGGACGTCTTGATGTCGGGCTCGAGCAGGAACGCGAGTTCACCTTCGCGCGTCTCGCGCTCGTGTGCGCCATGCACGATCTCAGGCAGCCATTTGCGGCGGTTCTTTCGCCATTGCCGCGTGGCCTGGTCGGTCAGATCATCCGAAAGCTCGGCGTCGCCTGCGATGTGGCGAAGGCTGAGTAGCGACGTTGCGGTCTCAAGGTCAGTGCGGGCCAGTTCAAGGCTCTGCGAGATCGTTCTGACCGAGTGGCCGAGTGCGATGTGCGCGTCGTACACGGGGTACCAGAGCGCTTCGGCCGTTGCCGAGAGCTGGCTCTCGCTCATTGCCTCGTGCAACAGCATCACGTCGAGGTCGCTCTGCGGGCAGAGTTCGCTGCGGCCGTAGCCGCCGAGCGCAACCAGGCTGACACCAGGTCGCTTGCCCACCGTTGCCTCGAAGAGCGACTCAAGCCACTCATCAACCCGTCGGGCATAGGCCCGACAGAACACGGTGCCCACCAAACTGCGGTCAGCAAAGAGCTCGTCTCGGTCGATCTGCACCGCATCGCGATCTCCTGCCATCGCCCCAGGCTACTTTGCGCGCTTGCTCCGACGATTGGTCACCTCACAACGCCCATACCGGCACCCTCAACCCGCCAATCCTGCGGTGGCGCGAACCGAGCAGCTCCGTGCAACGGGGCGGCCCGGCAAAGTCGGCCGTAATAGAGTCGAACCTGTGACTACCCTCGAAGCACTGCATGCGCTGGTCGAGCGGGCCAGCGAGGTCGGGGGTGACGAGCGCTTCGATCTGATCGACGAGATTCGAGCGCATGCGTTGGTCGACAATCTTGCGGGCGAAGCAGCCGGTGCGGCGGCTCGCCTGTTGGCGGGCTCGGGCGATCCGGCCGATCTGCCAACAGTGGCACGGCTGTCACTCATTGCTCACGAAGCAGGCGTCGATGGCGCCGGCATCATCCACGCCGAGGCCAGCGACAAGATCGCGCTGTACACCGGCCGCCCCCAGCTGTATGGCACGGTGATGCTCGAACAGTACGGCGAGATCGTGCAGCCGCCGGTGAACCAGCAGGTCAGCGACGCCGAGCGAGCCGCACTCGGGGTGCCGTCAATGGCTGAGCTCCACGAGCGCATGGCCCAACTCACTCGCCAGTTGGCTACCGAGCGGGCCGGCCAGCCAGCGGTGCTTCCTGACGGACAGCGATGGTGCCGGGTGTGGAGCGACCCCGACCCGGCACAGCTGCGAGCGCGCATGGCCGTCGATGGCACCGCATGGGCCGACGGCGACGTGCTGACGCTCGTCACCGAGTCGCCGGTTCCGGTCGCTGCGACGCCGTTGTTTCAGATCGAGTCGTGGTCACCGGGCGATGGTCTGCAAGTGCTGCAACTGCGCGTCGAACGTCTCGACGAGGCCATCATCACCTATACGTTCACACCGGTCGGCGGACCATTCGGTGGTGCAGCTGCGATGAACTTCTCGCGCGGCTCGCACGACGGCCGCTTTCGAGGCGAGAACTCTCCGCCCGAATTGCCATCGAACGAGCAGCTCACGGGCTCGACGTTTGATCACGCCGTCGAATCAGCGGCGCTCGGCGAGCCTCGACGAGTCACCGTCTACCGCCCACCGGGCCATGAGATGGGCGAGCTGCTTCCGGTTGTCTACGCGACCGACGGCAACATGTTCGCGCCCTACATGCGCCGACTCGACGCTGCGATCGACGCGGGCGCGTGCCCGCGGGTCGTCTTCGTCGCGGCGCACTCGGCGTCGTTCGACCCGGTGCTTGGCAACCTGCGGGCCGCCGAGTACCTGCCGGGCTTCGACCGCAGTCGGTTCGACAACCACCAGCGGTTCTTCGTCGATGAGCTCGCAGCGTGGGCCGAAGCCGAACTCGGCGTGGCGACCGACCCGCAGCTACGTGGTGTCTTTGGTTGTAGCGACGGTGCAGGTCATGCGCTGATGGTGGCGCGCCTGCACACGCAACGTTTTGGCCACGCCTTCGCGTACAGCACTGGCATGCCACCCGACATGAACGAAATGTGGAGCTCCGAGCACCCGTTCGTGCACTTGTGTGCGGGCACGCTTGAGGGTGCGTTCCATACTGCGACCGAGGCCTGGGCAGGCTGGTTGATGGTGCAAGGCGCCCGCTACCACTTCACCGAGCGGGTCGCAGGCCACGATCTCATTCAATGGGCCGAAGAACTACCTCGCGCCCTCGAACGAGCCTGGGGGTAGCCCGCCGTTGCTCGGTTGGCTCACAAACGCTGCGTGAGATAACTCCTCGACGGTCCCGGCGAGCCCACCCGACAGGTAGTACTACGAACGGGTGAAGCTGCCGTCGTTGATGTAGGCGGTCTCGCCGTGCTCGGTGCTGTCGAGGCCTTGCAGTTCAGCGTCGTCGCTGACCCGCAGGCCGATGGTGGCATCGAGAGCTTTGGCGATGATGAACGTCATCACGAACGAGAAGACCAGCACGACGACGATCGAGAGAACCTGATTCAGTAGCAAGGTTGCGCCTGCCTCTTCGAACTCACCGGTAAATGCGTCGGAGCTGGCGAAGAAGCCGATCAGGATGCCGCCGACAATGCCGCCGACCATATGGATACCCACGACGTCGAGTGAGTCGTCGTAGCCGAACCGTTCCTTGAGTTGAATTGCGAAGAAGCAGATGACACCGGCGGCAAGCCCGAAGACGATCGAGCTCATTGAGCCGACGAACCCGGCGGCCGGAGTGATTGCGACCAGGCCAGCCACGATGCCAGAGCACATGCCGAGTGCAGTCGGCTTACCGCCTCTGGCGACCTCGACGATCA
>Ga0209828_1002051_pt1 | contig 17320 bp, 21 predicted proteins | sample MaitaG_FD_187429 | JGI IMG/M metagenome (GOLD analysis project Ga0209828, IMG submission 187429) | Marine algal microbial communities from Maine, USA - Maine_Asex2 metaG (SPAdes) (version 2) | ecosystem: Host-associated > Algae > Red algae > Unclassified | place: Maine, USA | collected 2015-01-05 | reverse complement strand
CCCTGTTCGAGAAAAGTGGCCATGCTGCCGCTGGCCTCGGCGAGTTCTTGTCGGTGCTGATCGCGTTTCAGGAACGGCACTTTGCCCGCGATCCACGGGCCGACAATCGGAATGCGGGTGCACATCAACACGGTGAAAAACGCGCACAGCAGAAGGATGATCAGCAGCAGGAACAGGCTTCTCGACGAACCCATCATCAACTGGGTGACGAATGGCAGCACCGCGTCCGGACCCAGCACATCTTTGAAGATCTCTTCAAATTTCGGCATGATGACGATACTGATGAAGACCATCACATACGCGGTCGCCAGGATCTTGATCATCGTGTAGTTCATCGGCAAGCTGCGCGACTTGGCGACCTCCCGCTGATAGCGTATTTTTTCCGCCAAGCGGGGCAGCGCACTTTCCAGAATCCCGGCTTCCTCGGCTTGGGAGATCGCGGCGAACACATAGCCGGGATAGTGACGGCGGAGATTGGCCTCCAGCGCTTCGCCAAGCGGGCGTCCAGCCTCCAAGTCGGTGCACAGATTGGTCAGGTTCCACGACCAGCGCAGGCGGCCGATCGGCACCAGCAGCGGAAGAATCACCAGCGGCAGGATGGCGATGTAGGCGACAAACATGCCGGCACCGAGCATCCGCGAGACGACCACGCCGATGATCAACAGAGGCAAAAACCAGAGCGGGGCGGCGGGCCAAAACAGGAGCCGGATGAACGGTTTGAGCGGGGAAAAGAGACCGGGAAACGGACCGAGCACGCCGGTGTACATCGGCAGCGAACGCAAGACATCCGGCAGATGCTGCTTGCGTTCGACGCCCCAGGCCAGCGCGTCGAGAACGGCCGCCGAACGGGCGCAATCCGGCGACATCTGATGCTGAGTTTGCTGTTCCTTTGACATGGTTTAGCCTCCGAGGCTGGTGACGAGTCTGATGATCGGCAGGAAGATCGACAGGGCAATGGTCGGCGCGACCCAGAGAACGAAGATCGGGATAAACTCCATCCATTCGCCGCCATTGGACTCGGCCGAGTAATGGAGTTGCCGCGCCCGCTGCGCACGGCTAAAACGGATTGTGCGGTTCGCGGTGGACGGACGGTCCAAGCGGTCCACGCGATCCGCCGAGGGGAGCAACCGAGAAAGGAACCAACTGTCGGACGCGCGTACGGAGAAGAGTTTCACCAACAACACCACGCCCATTAGCAAACAGCCAACGCAGAAGAGCAGCAGCAAACCAAGCCCAACATAAACCTGCCACATACCTCCGAAGCCCTCGGCATTCTCGCCCAGCAGGTTCGAAAAGACCGTTCCAATCTGGCTGAGATAGAACCATGCGATAAGAGCGAGGCTGCCGGAGCAAATCAACAGCATCGCCAGCGGGCCGCCGATCAGCCGCAAGGTATATGACTTGTCTTGTCCACGGATGGCGGCTTGGGCGAGCACCTGCGGGAAAGGCCGGGGCAGGCTTGGTGGGCCATGACTCTCATTGCCCTCGGCGGCCGCCGGAATCAAGGCATGCGCTTCGAACACCTCTTGCGGCGCGCGTCCGCTGGCCAGATCGCGCGCCAGATCTTCACGGCTCGGATCGATGCCACGCACCAAGGCCGGCAGCGGTAGATTCGTTGTCGCCACGGCGAGGTGTAGTTCGGTGAGAAAATCGTTCGTGTTCATCCGATATACCACATTTAAAAACACATCGGCAAAAGGCTACCAAGCATCCCAAAGATCAACAGTCCTAGAATGATGATGTATATCAGGATGGCGCTTTCGGATTTACCAGCCACCTCACCGGTATCAATCAGGTCTTGGATCAGCTCCGAACTACGCGATGCCTTCGTGCCGCGTTCGCGGTATTCCAACACCGAGACAACCACCACAATCACCGGGCAAACGATCAGACTCACCCATACCGAGAGAGACACCAACCAAGACCACTTAAAATTTGAACTGTCCTCCCCGTAGATTTCTGCCAGCAACTCCCACCAAATACCACGTGCAGCCAGTGCCGCCACGCCGAGGAATCCGAGCACCATCAGCATGCTGAAATAGCGCGGAAGCTGGCGCTTGAGATAGGTCCGGCCAGCGGAAGGTTCGACGACCGGGTCCAGCTTCTGGCGAATGCGTTCCACGTCCGCCGGCGAGAGCTCCGTCCGCGATGGATCGATGCTGCGAATCAACGCCGCGAGCGGCAGCCCACTGGCTTGCCCGTTGGACCGTTGGTGGAGCGGCCGCGACAGACGCAGTTCGGTGAGTAAATCGTTCGTGTTCATCCGATATCAGTAACCAAGCAACCCAAAGCCACCGATCATGTTGGAGCTAACAACACCCAGAATGAAAATGATGATGCAGAGCAGGATGGCGCACTCGATTCGGCCAGCCACCTCGCCAGTATCGACCGCATGTTGAATCATCTGCGAACTGCGTGATGTCTTGGCGCGGCGTTCCCGGTATTCCAACACCGACACTAATACGACAACCACGGGACAAACGATCAACGTCACCCACACCGAAAGTCCCACCAACCAAGACCCCTTCAAATTGGTAACGCCAGCGCCACCGTGCTCCTCGAAAACGTATGCCAGCACGTCCCACCAGAAACCTTGTGCAACCAGTGCCGCCAGACCGAGGAAGACAAGCACCACCAGCATGCTGAAATAGCGCGGAAGTTGGCGCTTGAGATAGGTCCGGCCAGCGGAAGGTTCGACGACCGGGTCCAGCTTCTGACGAATGCGTTCCACCTCCTCCGGCGAGAGCTTCGCCCGCGATGGATCGATGCTGCGAATCAACCCCGCCAGCGGCAGCCCGCTGGCTTGCCCCTTGGGCTGCCGGGACAGACGTAGTTCGGTGAGAAAATCCTGTTCGTTCACGGCGCGGCCCCGGCATTTGGCTGGCTGGACAGGGTGTGGCGCAAGGACTCGTCGGCCGCGTCCGTCGCATCAAGTGTGACCAGGGTCTGGAAGGTCAACGCGGTCAACAAACCGGCGAGTCCAATGCAGAGGATGAACACAAACAGCAGGGTGAAGCCGTGTCGTGAATGGGGACTTCGGCACAGGCGTTTCATTCCGTTGCTCCGTTTCCGCAGGCGACAATCCGCGCCCGCAAGCGCGCGCCTTCATGAATCGTGAGAACCAATCGCGGCGCGCTGTTATCGCCGGCGCCGGCTTCCTGGGAAAACACGCAGTCGAGACCGGCGGGGATGACCAATGGCTGGAAGCTCTCCTTGCCCAAGCCGAAGTGCAGTCCGTTCGGATCCACGCGGCATTCGCGATCGCCCAGCATCAGCTTGGATGCACTCACCTGCCAGGACGCGGCATCGGTTGGGCGCACGCTGTTGCGAAACATCGTGCTCGCTTGCGCGACGAAACGATCCTGCGCGCCCTTCGTTTCGGCGCTGAGCGTGTGCTGTTGCAGTTGATAGAAAAAGGGACCGGCGAAACCGAACAGAATGGCCATCACCGCGACCGTGGCCAACACCTCCACGAGCGTGAAACCTCGCAGACGAACAAGCGGACATCCGGGCTTCTTCACGGCACCATCTCCAGTTCGTAGACGACGCGATCTTTGGGCGTCTTGACGCGGATCAGCAGGCCATCCGGGCGCGCTTCACAACTCGGGATCAGTTCCGGTCGGGCCGAGGCTTTGGCCTCGCGTTTGAGGATCGCCTCGAGCGGTTTTGCGCTGGTGATGCCGGCTACCCGCGCCTGTTCGAGGCTGTTGCCGACAATCAGCATGCCCTGTTGCTTGAGGTGGTTCTCAGCCAGAACCTGTTGCAAATTATGAAAGCCTTTGGACACGAACAAGCCGACCAGTCCGAGAATTAGCAGGCTGATGGTCACTTCAATCATCGAGAAGCCGGCGCGCGGGGATTTCATTTCAGCCGGGGAGTTCATTGTCGCAGAGGTGTTCATTGCAGCAGGCTCCGGAGTGAGACGATGTAGGGCATGAACATGAGCAGCATTACCGCCAGACCGATCACGGCCATGACGATGTACAGCCCGAGGGTCCAGCGGCGGACGAAGCGTTCCTGACGGAACGCGGCGCGGTCTTCGAGCACGGTGGCGATGCGCGACAGTTCGTCGGGCAGGGTCTCCGCCTTGGCGTGTTCGAAAACCAATGGCAGCAAGGGGTCGATGCCATCCTGGCGTAACATCTCCGCCGGACTTGCGCCGCCATTGCCCGCCGAGGCCGCGTTGGCGAGGGCGTTCTTGAGTTGCCGCGAAGGGAGCGTGGCCCGGATCGCCTGCACCGCCTCGTTCAAGGGCAAGCGCGAACGCACGGTGCTGCTCAGCATCTTCGCCACGCGCGCCGATTGCAGATAGCGGAGCACCCGCCGCATGCCCGGCAGTCGTTGGGCGAGGCCGAGAATCCACGGGGCGGTGAGGCGTCCGCCGAACATCAACAACAGAAACAACAGGGCGGCGATGACCCAGACAATCAGCAGGATCGGACGGGCGCCGGCGAGGCCGTCCAGGAAGCCGTGCAACCAGTTCGGTCCGGCATCGAGGTTGTTGTAATTGAGACCATCGAGCGCCGCGCCGCCGAACTTCGCGAACAGAAAAATGACAATGCCAGCGGCAAACAGAATATTGAAAAACGGGTAGGCGATCATTTCCCGCAGGCGCGAGATGAAGCGCCGTTCATCTGACCCCTGCCGCGCCAGTTCGAATAGAATCTGTGGCAAGTCGCCGCTGGCCTGACTGGCCGAGACCAACTTCCAAACGCTCGGATCCAGGGCGGGGGCCGCCTGCTGAAGCGCCTGCTCCAGCGGTTGTCCGGCTTCGATACCTTGCGCCATCTGCTCGAGCTGCGCCCGTCTTGCCGGATCACGACTGGCGACAGCCAATTGACGCAGTCCGGACGGCATCGGGATTTTCGCCTCCAACATGTGTGCCAATTGTTCAAACAAATTGGGTTCCATAAGCTCCTTTCACTTCTGAGGTTGTACCATTTTTGCCGTAAACCGGCCAAGCAGTAATCGAACAGGGGGCGGTGTAAAACGAAGCTGGGCCCGTCACCATTGATCGATGAAAACGACAAATGCCGTGCTACTTATTTGCCCGCATACTGGCTGCTATGGAGAGGATCTCGCCCCTTGGGGCTTGGCGCCCGCCAACAACTGCGGTTGACCAGTTGTGCAACCGAAGTCCGACAGACTCCTTGGAGTCTGTCGGTATCCGGGAGTTCGTCGTTCCGATTGGACGGAAGCGGGAAACTGTCGTTCGACCTGGGCGAAGCGAAGTCCGATACAAACTACGAACAGAAGAAGGAACTGCTGCGGATCAAAATCGCCAAGCTGGACAACGGCAATACCTCGTTCGTGTTTTGCGGACGGAACGAGTTGATGTCCTTGTTGGATGGCTGATTTTCGCAGTGTGTACCGCCGCCGGTCTCGGAAATCCATGCGTTCTTCTTGTCAGGTTGCAGCAGTGGAATTACCGTAGGCGTCCCATGAGCAAAACGAACGACGACATGATTCAAGGAGAACTGTTTTTCGACCAAGGTGACACGGTCGGCTACGACAGTTTCCAGGCGGATATCGAGAACAAGAAACTTGAACTCGCACGCAAAATGGGCCTGCCGATCGGCAAAAAAGTGATCCTCGGACTGCGCACCGTGAAAGGCGAATACAGCGGCGTTCTCAAGCTCGCCAAACCCAACTTGAAAAAAGTCGACCCGACCCCGCTGCACCTCCAACTGAACGACTTGGTGTTTTTGCAGTCCGATATCGAGTTCTGTAGCGTTCAGCGCGACGAGACCGAGTAACGCGGAATCTCTCGTTCGAAATCCTCCGGCCGGGCTCGTTCAACATCAAAAACCTGGAGGGCGAGGGGCCTCCCGAGCCGGGGCGATCGAGGACGAACGAGATGGTGGCGGACGTTGGTTCGGGGTTCAACCCATTCGCTTGGCATCAAGCGTCTCCATAAGATCGCGGTGTCCGCCATCGTCCATATTCCACCTTCCATCTTCAGGCCAAAGGCCTATGAAGCGCCATGCGAATTTGTGTGGATATCCAATCGGCGGTGGCGCAGCGCGCGGGCGTCGGTCGGTATACCCATAAGTTGGTGCAACACCTCGGACCACTGGCAGCCGCGTCCGGCGACGAACTGCGGCTGTTCCACTTCGACTTCAAACGCAAGGGCCGGCCGTTTCCGGTCGAGGGGGCCACGTTCGAGGCGAGTCGGTTGCTGCCGGGACGGGTGGTGCAGCAAGCGTGGAAGCGCTTTGGCATGCCCGCCTTCGACCGCTTCGCCGGACCCGCCGACCTGTACCATTTCCCGAACTTCGTCCGGCCGCCGCTGCGCCGAGGCGCCAGCGTGGTGACCATCCACGACCTCTCCTTTCTCAAGTTTCCCGAGACCATGGAGGAGAAAAATTTCCGCTACCAGAACGCGAAGATCCGCCAGACGGTGCGCGACGTCGACGCGATCATCACCGATGCCGCCGCCATCGCCGACGAGGTCTCCGAACTGCTCGGCGTGCCGCGCGACCGCATTCATCCGATCCATCTCGGACTCGAGTTCGACGCGCCGACGCCGGAGCAGACGGCCGCGTTCAAGCGCAGCCGTAACATCGAACGCCCCTATCTCCTCCATCTCGGCACGCTCGAACCGCGCAAAAACCATCTGTTTCTGTTCGACGTGTTCGAGGCCCTGTCCGCGTCCGATTTTGACGGCGACCTGCTGCTCGCCGGCATGCAGGGCTGGAAATGCGAACCAATTCTCGAACGCATTGCCGCCAACCCGCGTATCCGCTATCTCGAATTCGTGCCGGACGAGGATCTGCCCGCGCTCTACGCCGGCGCAGAGGCCTTCGTCTTTCCGTCCAAATACGAAGGCTTCGGCTTTCCGCCGCTGGAAGCCATGTCCTGCGGCACCCCGGTCGTGTCCTCAGCCGCCGGGTCCCTCGCCGAGGTGCTGGGTTCGGCGGCGACGGTCGTCAATGAGTTTAAGGTCGATGCCTGGACAACCGCAATCAAAGCCACCCTGGGCTCCATCCCCGATGCCGCCTGGCTCGAACAATACCAATGGCAGCAGACGGCAAAGAAAACGTGGGATTTATACCAACGCCTGTTGGCCTAGGAGTTTGTCGGACTTCTGCCCTTAGACCGCTCCGCGGAGGCGAAAGAATGTGGAGCAAAGGAATAGTGGCATGCGGCTTGGCCGATGGGATTTCGGATGAGAGATTCCGCGTGCTCCGCGTTTTCCGCGGTTCATCAAAAGGTCAGCAAAGAATCCGCCCTGGCTAGCGAGCTAGGGGGACGAAGATGGCGGAGCTAAAGCGCATAGTCGCCCGGGCGGTGCCGGCCTCCCACTTTTGCCAGTGAAAATTACAAGCAAGGGTAGCGCCGTCTTCTAGGCGGTGTCGGTACGCCTGCTTCCAGCAGGCCTGAGATTGGAATAGAGAAAGCCGCCATCGAAAGCAGTGCAACGAGCGAAGTTTGGAATCGCGCGTTCAGCTCTTACCCCGAAATCCAATACGGAACCCCGGGATTGTTGGCGAACCCAACGTATTCCTCTTCCGCGTAATCGTATTCCAAAAAGCCGTCGTCATCCAAATGGTAGACGCCTTCGGTGTAGAACGCGCAGACGGTTTGATAGAACCGCGCCGGCGATTTGTGCACTAGGCCGGGCAGGCCGGCCTCGTCGCTGATTTCGAAGATGCGGCCGTCGGCCCAGCAGAAATAATCGTCGTTGTGGTTGGTCAAGAACGGAAACCAGCCGTCGGCGGGCAAACCCTCCGCGGCGATGCCGAGCGTGCGGCAGGCGGCGGCTTGGGCGGCGAGTTCGTCGCGGTGCAGCAACCGGTAGCCGGGGAGGAAGTCGAGCAGGGTCGCGTCGATGTCGCCCGGACGGGCATCGGCGACAAAGCGGGTACCCTGAACGCGGCTGTAGATCGCAAACAGAAAAGGCGGCAAGGGGGCTCCGTCGATTCGAATCACTTCCGCGTCGAACGCGGTCGCGCGGCCAAGGCTGCGCGAGAACCCGGGACGCAACAGATCGGAGAACTCCAGAAAGGCCTCGAGGCTCGCGGGAACATCCGCGTCCGCGAGCTCGCCCTTGTCACGCTTGCCGCGCCGGCCGCTCTTGCCTCGGTCAGGCATCGGCCGACGTTTCCCCGGACGCGAACCCGGACGGGTCCTCGCCTTGGTCGACCAACAGACCCGGCGTATCCATTTCGAGCGACTGCTGATTCGTTTCCAACAGCCGCCGCGCCAAGTCCGCACGTTCTTCGGCGGTAAATTCGCTGGCCTCTTTGAGCAGGCGATCCACCCGGAACGTGGACCGACCGATGGCGGCGCGTAACGGACGGACGTAGTTCACTGGCGCGTGGTCGGTGACGTTGCTATTTGGGATGGCGTTGAGAAACTCGCGTTGCCGCCAGAGTTTGAACACTTCGCCGGCGTGGTTCCAATGGCCGAGCAGACGGCTCTCCATGCGTTGGCGCATGGTCGTCTCCTCTTCGCGACGAACCCGGCCCTCGTGGTCGATGAACCACTCCTCGCCGACGTGCCGGTACAACACAGGCGGCGGGATCATGGTGACGATGTCGTTGTTGTTAACCAACCGGTAGACCGGGCAGGGATATTGATCGCGGAACCCGCGCGAGCCGATGCGCGGTGCGCCGTAGGTGTAGACCGCCTGCGCGCCGCCGAGCCGTTCGCCGGCGAGCAAGGCCAAAGCCGCGCCAAGACTGTGTCCGGCCACCCAGACGGGACGCGGCTTGGCGGCCTCGAAGATTGGTTCGAGTTGATCCCAGACCGCGTTCAGCGCCTGGATAAAACCGTGGTGGACCAACCCGCTTTTCTCGTGCGGCACGAGCATGAATTTCATGTCGGCGATGACATCGTGCAGGTCGTCGGGTTCGGTGCCGCGAAACACCAAGATAACCGCATCGTCGCGGATCGCGATGTAGCCCTGCGCGCCGTTGGCGTCAAAAAAGTGGAGATCGGTGCAGCCGACACAGTCCCAGGCGGAGCGGACCATGTCCTCGTCGCGGGCGTAGGCGAGCATCGAGGCCTCGGCGAGCAACCAAGCCATGGCCGGGTCGAACCGGGACCCACCCGATGCGCAGGACTCGGAGGAGATTTCACTGTTGGCGCTCTTTGCGCTCTTCGCGCTGTTCGCGCTGTTCGCGCTGGCAAAGACCGGTCCTACTTCTTCGAGGTTTTCGAAGAAACTGTATTCGCCGTATGGCCGGAGAAGAGCGTCGAGACTGAGATCGCGTTCCATGGGTGGGTTTGTGGAGCTTGCTTGGTTTTCTGGTGCTGCTGTTACTGGACAAGTTTAACTGCGGACCCCAGCCTTTACAAGTGCCGGTGCGAACCATAGCTCAGACGCGTGTTGAGAACTGAAAAATCAGCCGGGCTTGCCGCAGTTGTGTTGCGCGTCGCGATCGCCTGCCAATGCCTAGCCCTGGGCTGGATGCATTTGTACGGGGCGACGCCGATCAACGACTTTCTGGTGCTCGGCGGATTCGGCAGCGGGCCGACACAACTGGTCGACACCCTCGCCGGCCTCGCCCTTGTCCTGCTCGCCGGCATGGTCTTGGCGCGGCCGGTGCGCTGGGTTCTCGGACTTGTGGCCGTCTGGTTTTTGCTGCACGCTCTGGCCGGCTGGTGGAACCACGCCACCGACTCGGACGCGATATTCTACCAACTCGGCCCGGCGGCGCAGGCGGTGCGCTGGCTCGCACCGGTGGGTTTGATTTTGCTGGTCTCGGGCCGGACGCGTTCGGCGATGTGGGTGTTGCTGATCGCCAGCTGCGCCACCTTCATTGGCCATGGCATCAAGGATGTGCTGCTCTACACGCCGTATGTCGACATCATCAACAACAGCCTCACGAACTACACCGAACTCAAGTGGCCGCTGGAAAAAACCCAATTTGTGCTGCGCGCGATTGGCGTGGCCGACATCATTTTCGCCGGCCTGTTGCTGCTCACCCGCTGGCGCTGGCTGGCCCTGCCGATGGCGCTGTGGGGCGGGATCGCCGCGTTTTCCCGGATCACCGCGAACGGTCTCGATGTCTGGCCGGATGTCCTTCTCCGTGTTTGCAATGGCGCCGCGCCTTTCGTAGTTTTTTTGCTGTTATGCGCCATTACCAAACGAACCATCGCCTCCAGTCCCGAACCCGCCGCCCAATGGGATTTCGCGCCGTCCGACAATGCGCAACGCGGGACCATTCCAATGGCCGCTCCCGAACCGCGTTCGCAGCCGGCCGATCGCTCGCCCTCGCCTGCAATATCATCGTCGGCTGTTTCATCGCCGGGACAGTCCTTCTCCCCGCCGGAGCGTCCGCCGCCCCCCGACATCTACGGGTAACGTGGGTCGAACACCCCGACCGCGAAGCGACCGTCTCGTGGACCACCGACGAGCAAGGTTCGGCGAACGCCCTGGAAGTGTGGGGCGACGATGCCGATACCAAGGCGACGCATGAGCCGCGTTCGGGTGCCTACCAGAAACACGGCCCGTGGTGGCACCACGTCCACCTAACTGATCTCGAACCGGCGACGATCTACCACCTGCGCGCGACCGCCGACGGCGACGGGACCGCCCCGGTTCATTTCATCACCGCCCCCGACGACGACCGTGCCTTCCGTCTACTGGTCGGCGGCGACTCGCGCACTGGCTTGGCCGAACGCAAAAAAGTCAACCGCATGATGGCCGGCTTGTTCGCCAAACATCCGGACATCCTCGCGCTCGCGCACGGCGGCGACTACATTGTCAGCGGCAAACGCTGGGAACTCTGGGAGAAGTGGCTCACCGACCACGAACTCACCACCACGCCCGACGGCCGCCTGCTGCCGGTGATTCCCGCGCGCGGCAACCACGACGGCGGCGAGCACTACACCCGCGTGTTCGGCATCGATGTCGCGCACCCGCGCGCCTACTTCACCACCGAACTGGGTTCGGAGCTGGCGCTGCTCACCCTCAACACCTCCACCGAGGCGGCGACCGGACCGCAGCGTGACTGGCTCGCAGTCGAACTCGAACGGCGCCGCCCGGCCCACCGCTGGCTGCTGGCCCAATACCACCGACCGATGTACCCGGCGTATAAAACGCCGGCCGGGGCCAAGCCGGCCTGGGTCCCGCTGTTCGAACGTCACAATCTCGATCTCGCACTCGAGTCCGACGGTCACAACATCAAGCGCACCGTGCCGATCCGCGACGAACGCCACGACCCGAGCGGCGTGGTCTACGTCGGCGAAGGCGGCCTCGGCGTTCCGCAACGTGTGCCCAAACCGGGGCGCTGGTTTTTGGACGCGCCGGGCATGGCCAGCCACGGCCACCACGTCACGGTGCTCGAGATCCAGGCGGATGCGCTCACGTACGAGGTGCTGCGCCTCGAGGGCGGGGTGGCCGACGAGTACACGCTCGCGCCGCGTTCGGACCGGACCGCCCGCCACACCGGCGCGGAGGCCTTGGGCGCAAGCCACCGGGGTGAGAGTGACAAGGCCGCAGCTCCGGCCAAACCCGAACCCGGCACCTTGGTGGCGCGCGGCGCGGAGTGGCGCTATCTCACCGCGAACAAGGCCCCGGCCGAGTGGTCCACCGCCGCGTTCGACGACCGCGGCTGGCCGGCCGGCCGCGGCGGGTTCGGCTATGGTGACGACGATGACAGAACCGTGGTCGAGATGGAGGACAAACACCGCGGCCTGTTTATCCGGACCGGGTTCGAACTGGAGAAACCAGTCGACGAACTCACCCTCTACCTGCGCTTCGACGACAGCTTCATCGCCTACATCAACGGCCGCGAAGTGGCGCGGCAGGGCGTGTCCGGCGAGAACGTAAAAGGCAGGCTGAAGGTGAAGAGCCACGAGGCGCGGGACGAACAATCCTTTGCGCTCAAGGATCTCTTCGAGTTCTTGGTTGCCGGTCGCAACACCCTCGCCCTCGCCGGCTACAATGTGAAACTCGGCAGCAGCGACCTGACCCTGGATCCGCGTTTGGTGAAGAAAAAGTAGCCCCAAAAAACCCGCGCCTCGCATCCAGATGAACCAGTACCTTCTGTTGATCGAAAACAACGCCACGACGCCGATCACGCCGGAGCAATGGACCGCGTTCTTCGCACGCGCAAGCGCCAGCGGCTATTTCAGAGGCGGTAGCGAACTCGGCGCGACGCAAATTCTCGGCAACACCGACACCGCCCACCCCATCGATTTCCTCGCCGGCTACATGCGCTACGACGCCGAGAACAAAGAGGACCTCATGGCCTCGCTCGCCGAGCATCCCGTAGTCGCCAACGGCGGTTCGGTGCATCTCATCGAGATGCCGAAAACGTAGCGCCTCTTTCCAAAGCGGTGCCGCACCGCCTTCTTCCAAGGAGGCAGTCGCAAAAGCAGGAAAACAAAACCGCTACGGAATCCCCGCGCCGTTGGGGAACATGGAGAGGTAAACGTCATCAAATGAATCAGGGCCGAGCGCTTGCGCACAGACGCCACGGCGGGGCTGGCCTGCCGATTACGAAAACGATCACGATCACGACCACGATTTGGCTGGCTTGGAGCCTCGTGGTCGTTGTCGTGATCGTCGTCGTAATCGAATCCGACGCGAAGCGGCGAGAACCTCAAAATCACTGGTCTAACCTTTGATCATCGCTCGACGGGGGCAAGCCCCGCCGTGGCGTTCGTGCGCAAGCGCGGTTACCGCCGCCGCTTCCACCGAACCGCAGCCAGGCCGGCCATGGTGCTGCCGATGCCGAGAATGGAATAGCCGAGACGGAAGGTGCGGGCGTTTGCGGTTGGTTCAAAGGACGCGACGAAGCCGAACACGCAGAAGCCGGCCAAGAGAAAACAAAGGAGGGCGATGATCCACTTCATCGCGAATGGTCTCAGTCGCGCGAACGGCGACGGAACAGCAGCAGCGCCAAGCCGCCGGCGAGAATCAAGCCGAGCACGCGGGGTTCGGGAACGGTCGCGAGCGAGTAACCGGTGAGTCGAACCGCGAGGTTGTCCTGAATGTCGGTGCCGCTGTTCTCGAGAAAAAAGTCGAACTGCTGGAACGCGCCGCCTTCGAATCCGACCGGTTGCACGTACAGCGTTTGCGAGTCGCTGTTGGCGCCGAGCGGGGAGATGGCCGGCAGGTTGCCTTCGCGCGGACCGAGCGTCATGATGCCGTTACTGACATTGTTGAACCGGATGCCCCAATAGACATTGTCCGGAACCGGCGTGTTGATCATCGTCCAACTGAGGTCGCGGAAATCGCCAGAGTTGGCGGGCGCGGCGAAGGGCTGACCGAGGGTGGTCGCCTGCCAGAGCAGCGCGCCGGGGCCAGCCCCGGAATCTTCAAAAATGAACGCGGTGACATCGGCCGATCCAGAACCGAGGGCGGCGACCGGGATGGTCAGGGTTTCGATGACATTGTCGGATCCGCTCAACTGCGCGTCGTCTGCAGTGAGGCGTCCGTCGACTCCCGGAAACACGTTGCCGCCAATTGCCGGCAGGTCGTAGATCACGCTCGGCGTCTGCGCTAGTCCGCACGGGATCAGCAAGCCCAAGGAGAGGAAGACGGAGCTGAATGCCGCGAACAACCCGCCAGGGCTGGATGTTGTTGTGAAAGGAGTGTGCATTCTAATCGTTCGGTAACCTAGGTACTTTTCTATGCTTTTCAAGGTCAACCTCGGAAATCACCGGACCAAGCGGCCTATCGGAAGCGGTCGCGAACCAAAATCGCGATGAAAATCACAAAGAGCGGCGGCAGCGACCCAAGAACGAACACCAACCAAGGCTGATGGGCCGGCGCGCCGACAATCGCCTCGCGTTGGCTTTCGCCTTTTTTCCACTGCCCCGTCCGGCCGTCCTTGTCGGGCAGCGCCTGAAAAGCCGCTCCCTCCAGAAAGCTGGAATCAAAGCGTTGCAACTCGGGCAGCAGCGGAACTCCCGCCTCGATGGCCGCTTCTTCGGCGATCAATTGCTCGCGGAAATCGACCATGTTGCGGGTGCCGATAAACTGGTGCACCCCCATGGCGATCACCGCCAGAACGAAAATATTGAAGCCCCAGCGACGCATCAGCCACAAGCCGAGGTAGCCGACCAGGAAGCCGCCATAGATCACGAAGAACCAGTGGAAGTGTTCGCGGCCGTTGATCGCAAACTCCATGTCGCGCAGATGCGCCGCCCCGTACTGCGACAAATACAACGGGAACGACATGAAGCCGAGCGCGCAAAAAATCGTCAGGGGAATTGGCCGCACACCCTGTTTGATCACACGGTCATTGACCCCGGTTTCGGCCGGGGACCGGTCGGGTTCGGAGCGGCGGTTGGGATCCGATTCGGAACTCATGCGGCGCTTTCAAAAAGTAAGGGGAAGAGGGAACAGGCGGAACTCAGCCCATCGCGGCGAGCGCGTGTTCGAGGATCAACGAACCCATCGCCTCGGTGCTGACCGGATTGTCGCGGGTAAGGTCGGCGGTGCGCGCGCCGGTATTCAGCGCGGCTTCGATGCCAGCGTGGATCGCGGCGGCCGCGGCGGTCTCGCCGAGGTCGTCAAGGAGCATGGCGGCGCACGCGATACAGGCGATCGGGTTGGCGATGCCCTTGCCGGCGATGTCGGGGGCGGAGCCGTGCACGGGTTCGAACAGACCGGTCTGGCCGCCGAGCGAGGCGGAGGGCAGCAGGCCGAGCGAACCGGGCAATGTCGCGCCGGCGTCGGAGAGGATGTCGCCGAAGATGTTGCCGGTGACAATCACGTCGAACTGGCGCGGGTTGAGCACCAACTGCATCGCGGCATTGTCGACATACATATGCGACAGTTCGACATCGGCGAACTCGGCTTGATGAAGTTCGGTGACGACGGTGCGCCAAAGTTGGGAAACCTCGAGCACGTTATGTTTGTCGACCGAGCAGAGCCGGTTGTCGCGCTTGCGCGCCCACTCGAAGGCGACGCGGGCGACGCGTTCGATCTCGGACCGGTGATAGCGCATGGTGTTGAAAGCCTCGGTGCCGTCGTTGCCGCGCGGTTGGCCGAAGTAGATGCCGGAGATGAGTTCGCGGACCACCAAAAAGTTGGTGCCGGACACCGCGTCGGTGCGTAGCGGCGAACTTTCCGCCAGCGAAGGCGGTACCGAAACCGGACGCAGATTGGCGAACACGCCGAGTTCCTTGCGGATCTTCAGCAAGCCGCTTTCCGGACGCATGTTCCCGGTGAAGTGATCCCATTTGGGGCCGCCAACCGCGCCGAGAATGACCGCGTCGGCTGCGAGGCATTGTTCAATCACCCGGTCGGGCATCGGGTTCTGGTCTTGGTCGATCGCCGCGCCACCGGCGACTTCGGTAGAGAAATCAAAGGCAAATCCTCCCGCTTGGGCCACGCCTTCAAGGACACGGACCGCTTGCTCGGTAACATCGGGGCCGATGCCATCACCGGGGAGAAGGACGACAGAATAGGTTTTTTCGCTCATAATAATCTGGGGGATAAATCGGGCTGGCAGCGTCCGCTTACGGGATGTTCGCCGGACTGCAAGCCTTTCGATTTCGGAATTCGGCGCGGTAGCGCTGCCTCCCAAGGCGGCAGTCCTGCCTCCTCGGAAGGAGGCGGTCCGAACTCCCGATCGGAAGCTTTAGCTACCCGGGCGGCTCGGAATTCCAATCGGCGAACACAAGAAGACCACACCGTGTGCCTAACAGCTTGCACCCCTGCGGGTTCCACGTGTAAGCACGGCGCGTATGTTTAATCGCGAGATCCGAGAACGAAGCACCCGCATTGTCCAAGGCGCCGGCTGTATTGCCCGCTTGGCCGAGTTCGTGCCGGAATTCGGAAAGCGCGCCCTGCTCGTTACAGACACCGGCATCGAAGGCGCCGGACACATCGAACCGGTCAAACTCGCGCTGCAGATGAAGCAGATCGACGTGCATGTGTTCGACGACGTCGCCGAGAACCCGACCACCGACGACGTCGCCGCTTGCGCCGACTTCGCCCGCGACCTCGGCATCGATGTAATCATCGGCTTCGGCGGTGGTAGCAGCATGGACACGGCCAAAGGCGCGAACTTCCTGATCACCAACGGCGGCGTCATGGCCGACTATAAAGGCCACCAGAAAAACGCGGTCGACCTGCTGCCGATGATCGCCGTGCCAACCACCACTGGCACCGGCAGCGAAGCCCAGCGCTTCGCCGTACTTTCGGTGCCCGACAGCAAAATGAAAATGGCCTGCGGCGACCCGACCTGCGCCCCGCGCATCGCCTTTCTCGACCCCGAACTGGTGAAAACGCAGCCGCCCTTGGTCGCCGCGCTCACCGGCATCGACGCGCTTTCGCACGCCGTCGAAACCGGCGTCACCCGCGCCAAAAATCCGGTCTCGCTAATCCACTCGCACGAAGCTTGGCGCTTGATCACCGCCCACCTGCCGGCGGTTCTGCGCGGTGAGGCCACCGACGCGGATTGGGAAGCCATGCAATGGGCCAGCTGCCTCGCCGGCATGGCGATCGAGTCGAGCATGCTCGGCGCCGCCCACGCCGCCGCCAACCCACTCACCGCCAAACTCGGCACCACCCACGGCCAAGCCGTGGGTCTGCTTTTGCCTCACGTCATGCGCTTCAACGGCGAAGACAACGAACGCATCGACACGGTCGAGTCCCTGCTCCAACTCAGCGGCCTCGAAACCAGCCTCACCACCCTCGGTCTCGACCCGGTTCATATTCCCGATATGGCCAACCAAGCCTCGCTGCAATGGACCGGTCAGTTCAATCCGCGCAAAGTATCCGTCGATGATTTTGCCGGACTATATAAATCAGCGCTTTAGAGACCAAAAGATCGAGGGTCGAAGATGGCGTTAGGAGACTCATTTGAAGACGGCCAGGCGGGTGGCCAAGACTTGCTCAAATTGTTCGCCGACCTCGGCTACACCCAGCCTCCGCCGCCCGCATCACCAGACCGTGTGGCGTCTGTTGTCCAAGCGCTTTGGTCCCGTTCATCGACTGGCGAACCACATCCGGCCGTGTTGGGGTTCTTTTCCGAAGTCATGCCGGAGTCTTCGTTCCACGGCAACATTCTCTGCCTTTGAGGTCTGGAACAGATGCGCTCCGACCAAGACCAAGTCGCCCCGGTTTGCAATATCGCCCCAGGCTCCGGGCTGTTCGCGTTTGCGGAGTGGACCGGAGAATCCGACGGCGACGCCTGGTGCTACGACATCGAACACGAAGTGATCCGCTGCATTCCGGTGAGCTGCGGCTACGAAGATGCCGACCAGACAAGACTCTCGTCCTACGGCGTGTTCCCGTACTTTCAGCACTTGGCAGGCTACCTCCGGATCGAGGCGGCAGACCGCGGCTGGTTCTCCAACGAATAACGTGGTGGAAAACCTGGAGGGCAAGCGGCTCGCGAGCCGTTTC
>Ga0209828_1002050_pt1 | contig 17323 bp, 18 predicted proteins | sample MaitaG_FD_187429 | JGI IMG/M metagenome (GOLD analysis project Ga0209828, IMG submission 187429) | Marine algal microbial communities from Maine, USA - Maine_Asex2 metaG (SPAdes) (version 2) | ecosystem: Host-associated > Algae > Red algae > Unclassified | place: Maine, USA | collected 2015-01-05 | reverse complement strand
ACAACTTTTCTGAGGCCATTTGTACCTGTGCATAATTTGTGACAGAGTCTAATCCAAAATCACCTAACGTTCCGCCATTTTTAAAATGTAAATGAAATAATTCTCCAATGCCTGTTGTAAATATGCTGACAACAGTGGCGCTTACCATAGCTTTACTAAAGAGTTTATTCATGTTAGTTTTTTGACTAAATCCGTTAAAAGATTCTGTAATTAGCTTGGTCATTATTGCGGAAAGTCCAGTGACGATTAAGGCTACTTGCTTGTTATTGACAATCTTCCCGTGGTTTTGTGCTAATTTCTCGATCATCTGATATTGGATAAACATCACTCCAGCACTATCAACAAACGGTATAGGAAGTGCAGCAATGGTAGTTGCCTTCGCTACATTGGTAGCGATTAGTTTTCGGATCGATTCTTCTGATGGAATAATATTAGACATATTGTATTAATTTAGTAACCTAACTACCAACTTAACTTTTTGTTCGGATCTGGAGAAGTCGAATTTAAAATGACTGAAATTGGCATGTTACTTTACACAAGTTAGAGCATACAAGTTTTTTCTTTTAGTAAAACATTAAGTATTTCATGGTTGAGTGAATAATCGATTGCTAAGTCAATAAGATGAACTCCATCTGTCGACAGACAATGCTGCAAAGTTTCTTGAAATTCTTGATCATTAGATGGTCTATACCCATGTGCACCATATGATTCTGCATATAATTTGAAATCAGGATTTCCGTAACTTAGGCCATAGTCATCAAATCCCATATCTTCTTGCTTCCATTGTATCATCCCATAACCATGATCATTCAGTATTAAGATAGTGAGATTAAGTTTAAGCCTTACGGCAGTTTCTAATTCTTGAGAATTCATCATAAATCCACCATCACCACATATCGCTACTACATCTCTTTCAGGGTAAATTAGTTTAGCGGCCATTGCAGAAGGAAAGCCAGCGCCCATCGTTGCCAATGCATTATCTAGAAGAAGGGTATTAGGTAAATAGCATTTATAATTTCTAGCAAACCATATTTTGTACATTCCATTATCCAAAGATATAATAGCATCATCCGATAGATTGGCTCTCATGAGATGTACCAACCGTTGAGGTAGCATGGGGAAGCGATCATCCAGAAAGTATTTAGATAGATGCATATCTAGTTCTTTCTTTATTCTAAAAAAATAATCATGTTCCCATTCTTTACATTTCTCTAGGGCTGTAGATAGATAATCTACTGAATGTGCAATATCTCCCACTACATCTAAATGAGGAAAATAGACTTCATCGATTTCTGCGGCATTGTAATTTATATGGATGACTTTCTTACCATCCTCTTTCATCAAAAAAGGTGGTTTCTCTACGATGTCATGGCCAACATTAATAATCAAATCTGCCTTGTCGATAGCGCAATGCAAAAAGTCGTGATCAGAAAGTGCTGCCGTTCCTAAGCAATACGGTGAGCGCTCATCAATGACTCCTTTACCCATCTGAGTGGTGAAAAAGTACATCTGCGTTTTTTCTATAAACTCATAAAGCACTTGACAAATTCTTTTTCTATTCGCTCCAGCACCTACCAAGAGTAGTGGACTTTTTGCGCTCTTAATCATGTCTACGGCTTGGTCCAATGATTCTGTAGGCGCGACAGGACGTAGGATTTCGCTTTTTGGAATAATCTGTGCCTCACATGATTCTTGAGCTACGTCTTCTGGCAACTCAAGATGTACAGCCCCAGGTCTTTCATTGGTAGCCACACGAAATGCATTTCTAATAAAACTAGGTATTTGATTTCCCACTATTATACGCTGAGTAGTCTTGGTTAGCGGCTGCATTAGGTCTATAATATCAATGATTTGAAATTGACCTTGTTTAGACTGTTTTATGGGTTTTTGTCCAGTTATTAAGCATAAGGGCATCCCTCCGAGCTGTGCGAATGCAGCTGCTGTTACAAGGTTGGTCGCGCCAGGGCCTAAGGTAGACATACAAACTCCCACCTTACCCGTGAGTCTACCATAAGTAGCTGCCATAAATCCAGCAGCTTGTTCATGCCTGGTTATGATTACTTGGATCGAGGACTGTCTTAGGGATTCAAGAAAATCTAAATTCTCTTCTCCAGGAATACCAAAAATATAATTTACTCCTTCTCCTTCTAAAGATTTAACTAGTAGATCAGATGCTTTCATTCTGTGTATTATTTGATTTGAGATTAGTATCGTTTGATTGCGTGGAGGGTGTCACATTCGTGGTTCTCTGATGGAGTGATGATGATATCTCCACCTTGATCGTATACTGAAAATAAAAGTTCATCAAATTTTTTCTTTTCATCCTTGCTCATACTATTCCAATGGCTTTGGCATACGAGCATAGTATCAATATTTTTATTTTTGGCATATTCTGATAGCTGTAACATTCCATCGATTGTCAAGCTCTCTTGAGATTTAGCATTGTAGTCATCTACAAATGTGTTCACTCGTTGGTCATGGAATTCTTTAAACACCGGATCGAGCTGTTTTCTAATATCCGCAGGACTTAGATTCTCAGGATTACCCGTAATCATATGAGGAGAAAAATAATTATATTCTGTGATCTCCTTGTACATAGGATAGTACTCTTCCACAGCCGCTAAAACTAAGGGTACTTTTTCATCATGTATAAATTCTAAAAGTCCAGTATCTACCGATCTGAAGTATTGTTTTAATCTAATGTTTTCTTTGTCTTGTCCAGAGTCATTGCCATGAAATTGTGTCGCACCTCCTGCGGAATGAGATTGAACGCTATTGCCATCAATGTCTAAGTAAAGAGCGACTTCCATATTGGCAGGAACAACATCTGAAATTAGTACTGGATAGATTCCTGAATTAACAGCCTCGAAAAATCTAACTTCTTGCTGACTTATGGCTAATACAAATATCCGATCCTGATTTACGATTTCTTGAAGAAGTAAGGACAAGTGAAATGTATTGTCTACTATGGTCAACAAATCATGCTTGTGTAACAAGTGATGATGGCTGTGATGATTCTCAGAGTAAAAACCAGCTAATCCAGCAGATTGGTGAGCCCAAAAATCCATATTATCAATCAAGTCCATCGCAGGCTTCAGAAAAGATGTTTTTTCTACTCCTTTATTTTCCAACACTTGAAGTGCTTCACTGCAGGCATTCTTCCACCTTATTCTATTAGCTTGATAGTCTCCAGTGAGATCTGTTGGTATATAGATGGATACCGAATTAGGTGATTCTTGACTTCTAAGTTGGTTTAATATTTCTTTTTTGATCATTTAGTAATTTTTGATTAGGTGTAAAAGCTTAAGTAAGATGATATTAACCCCTTCAGTCTTATTACTTTTAAAGCTTCTCCTGTGCTTTTTAGATTATGTAGAGGAGATTCTAAGGCATTTTGGTTTTTAGCTTTATTCAATATCAGATTTTATTTACTTCGTAGTTTATTATAGCCTTCCAAATTTAATTGGTTATAAATGTGTTATAATACTTACTTTACCCAACTATGATTAGATAGTTCGGTTTTTACTCAATATTATAAAAAGTGAATAGATGTTTTCAAGATTTAAGTCTTTTCAAATACGATTTTTTAATAAAATTATAAATAGCATTGCTTTCTATCCAACGACGGTTGCAGTGGGTCTATTATTATTATCTGTGGCGCTATTGAATATTGATGGCGCTGGCATGAAAAAAATATTAGATAATCATATGCCATATTTAGTTATTAATAATGCAGATACGGCTCGGGTTATTTTATCGACCTTAATCGGAGGTGTAATCTCGCTGACTGTCTTTAGCTTTTCAATGGTGATGGTTACATTGAGTCAAGCAAGTGCTAATTTTTCTCCTAGACTACTTCCTGGGCTTATCTCTGAAAAGAAAAACCAATTTGTCTTAGGTGTCTACTTGGGTACCATTATTTATAATTTGATTGTACTCATCAGTGTGTTACCATCTGGTAAATCATATACACTTAATGTATTATCCATCTTAGTGGGGATATTACTTGGAGTTGTGTGCTTAGGTTTATTTATTTATTTCATTCATAATATCAGTAGCAGCATTCAGATTAAGAATATTTTATATAAAATTCACAAGAAAACTAAAACCAGCATAAATAGATTATGCGAGCAGGGTCAAGATATAGAACCAATACCTGATGACATATTAGAAAAATGGATTACTGTATACTCTACTAAGTCAGGCTACTACCAAGGATTTAACAAAGAAGAGTTATTGAAAATGTGTGATGAGAATTCCTTTGACATCGTCATTGATGTTCATATAGGACAATTTATAATGCCAAAATTTTCAGTCATGCGCATTAGTAAAATCATTGACCAAGAAAAAGTAGAGGCTATTTTAGATCATCTTTATCTGAATGATCAGAATGATATGATGTCTCATTATATATTTGGAATAGACCAAATTACTGAAGTGGGTGTACGCGCAATGTCGCCGGGCATTAATGATCCCGCTACTGCACTCATCACCCTTGATTATTTGTCTGTACTGTTTTGTGAACGAATGAAAGTGCAGGATTATCATATTCACATTTCAAAAAACAAATCCTATAAAATTCAAGAAAATAGAGCTATGTTTTGTAATCTTTTAAATAATTGTTTTGCAGCTTATAGAGTATATGTTAAACACGATTTGATAGTGATGAAGAAGTTACAATCGATCCTACAACATCTTAAAATACAAGATTATCAAGATGCAAGCTATATTCGCTGTATAGAAAAACAAATAGATTCTCTGAATATAGATGCAAATGCGAATATTAAGAATAAACATGACTTAGATAAATTTATGAATTTCTAACATTTTTACACCATGACTGCTTTTGCATTTTATTCAGTTTGATTTTATCGTCATGGAGTTGGCATACTTATTTCATAAACCACGCGAATTCTCGATCGGCTGTGGGGTCGTATGTGAGCAATAATTTACTTTTTGCTTTATTAGTCATCTCCAATGCGAACAGTATACTCATATCTCTTGGATCAAGTCCCCTTCATGTCTGTATTCGTCTACGATGTTAATTTGATTTGCAGCATAGTTGTTAGATCACAAAACTCTCCATGACCCATCTGATAAGAACCATTCTATCTTTTATTATGATATTCTGTTATCTTGTCTATCTCGTGATTGGTATTTTTTAAGCTCAGAGTAGATATAAGTTTACTGTGAGAGTAAATTTTTGATCTACACATTAATTCTAAGAAAGAAAAATAAATTATTTTTTATATAGCTATTTATACCCTTACACTGCTAAATTCTTCTCTTAGTTCTATTAAGGTATCTAATTCTGCCTGAATAGTTGATTTCTGCATATTTAAAGTAGAGACATACTCAGCTGACATTTCAACATCCGACAAGACTTTTTCATAATCAGATATGAGGGCCTTTGCACCTCTTTCAATTTCTGTTACGATGGCATTAAATTCATTTTCTGCCTTCGTATTATTTAATTTTATTTCAATAAACATGCGATGTAATTCACCTAAGAAGGTAGTATCTACTTTAGGACTTCCTCCTAATTCAACAATATAGGATTCAAGTTTTTGATGCATTTCATGCCTTTCTTTTGCATACTTTTCTAACCAACTATTTAAGGCTGGATTATTTGAGGCTAATATTATTTCACGATAGCCTTTTTCAGCATCTTGTAATCTGTAAATAAGATCTTGCAATCCATTTTTAATTGTATCAGTATTCATTATTTTTAGTTTTTGTTCACCTACTTTACTTTTCAATGACTAGATTGTTCGAAATAAATCAATAAAATAATTATTAGTATTTTATTAGTGTCTGACGAAAAAGCTCAGGTACATCTAAAATTATGACGAGGCATTTAACGAAGAGATTAGTCAGGCAGCTAATACATGAAGGCTCAAATTTAACTGCGCTTGCTAGAAGCGGGCATTAAGCTATAATATATTCATTTTAAAAAAGAAAAAAATTTGTTATATATCAAGCCAATATTAAATACGCTCGGCTAAGATTAAAAGATCTAATTTTATTATTCTACAGCATGACCAATTGATGTATGTAATTTAATTTATCATATGCAGCATCGGGCACTGCAAATGGATATATGTCTGGTATTCCCATAGATCTATTCAGATTATTAATACCATTCGTTAATACCTTACTTTTATTATATAACTTGTTAAAGTCGCTTTTTTGATAAGGGTCATTATAGGAGTATGACTTTCCATCAGGATTTCCAATGGTAGGGCTTAAGCTTATTCCACAGGCGTGAGCTGTCTCCAACATATCCATTATGTGCATGTAGTGAGCCCAGCTTTCTGCCCAATCCTCAAGAGGATGAGAGCTTGCATATTTACTGATGTAATTATACGACCAATTATCAGGAGCACCATTTTCATAATATAATGCTAAGGCTTTAGAGTAGTCGCGTCTTTCATCACCGAATAAAATTCTAAATTGATTCAAATTGTGCTCATCCAAAATAATATTCCAATAATAATGTCCAATCTCATGACGAAAATGACCGACTAATGTTCTGTATGGCTCTGACATTTGTTTACGCAGTTGCTCTCTCTTCACAGAGTCAGCCTCATTTAGCAAAATCGTAATGGTACCACTATGATGACCAGTCATGATGCCCTGTGTATTATTTGCATTTATAAAATCAAATTCTAAGCCTGATTTGAAGTTTATCTTTTTAGATATCAAGGGTAAACCAAAATTATATAATTGATAAATTAATCTACGCTTAGCTTTTTCTAATAATGCATATTTAGAAAAATTATCTAAGTCATTGATGTCTGGTCGACGATTTGTCAAATTACAAGATTGACAAAATGTATTATTATTATTATTATTAACCCAATTACATCCTGTACTCTGCCTATTCAGACATATTGATTGTGGAGGCAATAATGTTAGATTAACAAAATTAAAGGAATCAATGTCAAAACCTACTTGTGTATTACAGGTAAGGCAATTATAATTTTCAAAATATAATAATGTGCTGCAATTTGGGCAATTTAATAATTTCATAAAATTATATTTTAAATTTAAGTTAAGCTGGGATGAAAATTCATTTGTCGTTTAGTGATTTGACTTTCAATAGTTTTATTCTGTGAATTGGAAGCATCTGTTTGAGTTTCTATTTAAATATATTAGTCCATTTCACATAATAGCAGTAATATCAAGAACTCTTGAGCTTGGACCTTTACACGATGTCTAATATTATAATCTCAATGTTAAAAAGCCTCGCTACATTTACGCTCTTTCGCTTCTCGATAGGTGCTTATCTGCTGATATATCCAATTAGAATCGAGATATCGTCCATGCTAACTTATTCGCTTCTAATCTTAGTGTGAGAAATACTATGATAAACGAGTACCAAAATAATATAGTGACACATATATCTTCTGGTCAATATACTAATCTTCATATAAAGAAGTGGAAATTTTACATAAAAACCGAACAATGTAAAAATAAATAAGTATAGCTAGTAATTATATAAAAAAGATAATTATGAAAAATATTAAAGAAAACAGTGACGCACTAACAAAATTAAAAACCGATCTTTCAGAAACTGAAAAGTATCCTGATCAATTAAAAACTAATCCAAATGTAGAGAAGGAAATTCCTAGCAAAACTCCGATAGAAGAAAATCTCAAACAAAAATCACGAGCTTCTAAAGAATATCCAGATAATTTAAAAATGAATCCTGACGCAACAAAAGAGATCCCAGCTGAGACTTCTATGCATGATCATATCAAGCAGAATTCACAAGAATCTACATAGGAGTGTATCGGCTCACATTATCACAGTAATGAAGACTCAATGGTATGAATTTATCCTTGTTTTTTGGGTATAGAAAAAGTGACACTCACAGGATAATGGTCTGATCCAATGTTCTCGTTGATTTTAAAATCGATTAACTTAACATTAGGACTGCAGAATACATGATCTATGGGGATACGAAGCGGTAAAAAGGTTGGAAATGTCGAGTAGAATCCGCGGCCTTCGCGCGGATCTGTCATACCGGTAATTTCTTTAAAGGTATTTGACACTTTACTCCACCCTACATCATTAAGATCTCCCACTAAGATGTTTAATTCATGACTATTGTGATTGGAAATCTTATGGGCCGTTTGTAAAATTTCCATATCTTTTGGTAGAGAGGTCTGGCTTTCTTCAGGTATTGGAGGTTCGGGGTGAAGACCAAATATCCTTACCAATTTTTCATCGACTGCTATCATCGCTTCGATTGAGGGGATATTATCTAATACTAAGTGATTTAGCTTAGCTTCAATATATGGTATTCGGCTCATCATTATGATACCATAGGTGTCTTCCCTAATTTCTTTTACTACATGTGGATAAATTGCATATAATGATGTGATTCCTTCATCCCAATCTGCACCTGTTTCTAAGAGTAGGATTATATCTGCCTCTTCTCGTTTTGCTAATGAAATAAAGTCCTTGTACTTCTCATTAGAATAGAGTACATTAAATATAAGTATTTTTAAAGAAGTTCCTTCATCTTGAATGTCTGCATCAGGCACAGTCTTTTTAGAAAAGAATAAATATGGTTTTATTGAAGTATAACAGATACCTAAACAAAGCGTATGTCCAATCAGCATTAACATTAACTGTGCTATATTATTTTCATTAATGAGAATAAAATACGTTAAAATAAGAGTAGCATGTGCAACGAGATAATATCCTCTGAAATACATTTGGCTTCTGATAAACCAATATTTGCTTCTATTCGATGGCAACAAGGTGCCAATGACAATAAGAATTGAGCATATATAGAGTGTTATTTCCACAATGTAAATTTAAAAAATATCCGCTACAGGTGTCCACTTCTTCCATTGAATAATCCCATTACGATTTTTTATTTATTCAACTCCTTATCGACTATTTCTTCATCGTCCTTTGCGAAGGGATGATCTGTTATTCCCAGACCAATTATTTTTATCATGCTTACTATGGACTGATATAGTAATATGACTATATAAATTAATGCTGAACTTAAAAGACTAGATATTAAAATTGCTCCGTAATAGAAGATTATAAAATGATCATGTGAAATATTTTCCGATTTAGTAATAGGGAGATTGAACAATAGAAAGAAAATCATGGCTGCCACAAAAACAACTGTATCTAGCCTGGCTATGTCCAAAATCAATTTGTAGTGATCCTTTTTGAGTAGTGTTGTGTTTTGATTGGTTATACCTAATGATGTTAACAGCAAAGCTAAAATAGTTGCAGAAGCAAGTACGATTGTATTGCATAAAGTATTTAGTCCATTTACAGAATTTGCAATGAGAACTTTTGCTTCATAACCGCTGACTTTGCCTAAAAAGAGTGAACCCAATATGATGACCAATAAGGAAGTAAGAGCGGCAATACGTGGTTTTTTATGATAGGTACTCATCTCTAATTTTCATATTTGTTAGTTTATCAATAATAAGTCATTCATATGGATGTACAGCTAATTACGATCGGTTATCCGTGCTATCATTCCTTGAAATATAAAACCATGAAAAGGCAATACCGAAAACCAATACAGCCTACCCAAAATCCCTAATGGTCTAAATGTTGCAGTTTGAACTAACTTATTTTCTTGGATGTCAAACTCTAACCATGCTTCACCTGGTAGTTTCATCTCTGCATACAGTACAAGTCTACCATCGTCTCTATTTGCGTATATGACTCTCCAAAAATCTAATACATCGCCCACATTGATTGAGTTTACATTGGTTCTTCCTCGTCTTAGACCTACACCTCCTACTAATTTATCCAATATACCTCTAATTTGCCACAACCAATTTCCATAATACCAACCAGTCTCACCTCCAATACTCCAGATTTTATTCAAGCATTTTTGTCGGTCTGAAAATTCACGATTTCTCTTATCTTTAAAACATCCATAAGACGGTACTTTAATATAGTCTGCAATAATGGGATTAAAGTTACTACTTACATTAGCGTCTTTCCAACTTGAAATTATATCATGGTTTTGGATTTTTTCAAAAGCCTTTTTTAAGGACTCTTCATATCCAATTGTCTTTATCTCTAATATTTCATTTATCTGCTGATCTTGACAGATGACTTCTATTTTCATACTATCCACTAGGTTAACTGCAAGTCTAAATGAAGTCGAAGTGACAAAGTATAGCCAATACGATGATAACTTTGGTGTCATTACTGGGACAGTAAAAATTCGTCTTTTTAAATTTCTAACTTTTGCAAAACCTAGGAGCATTTCTTTGTAGGTCAATATATCTGCTCCTCCAATATCATAATTATTATTGTAAGTCTTTTTATTGAATAGGCACAATGATAGTATTGACATGACATCAGAAATGCCGATCGGTTGGCATCTTGTATTTAGCCATTTTGGAGCAATCATAACTGGTAGTTTTTCTACTAAGTCTCTTATGATTTCAAATGAGGCACTTCCTGATCCAATTATAATACCTGCTCTTAAAGTTGTAAAATTATAAGTGCCTTTTGATAGCTCACTCTCTACATTTTTTCTTGAGCTCAAATGCTTTGATAAGACTTCCTCATTAATTATCCCACTTAGATAAATAACATGGTCTGTATTAGTTTTATTAATTGCCCGAACGAAATTTCTTGCTGCTTCTTGTTCTAAAACTTCATAATCTGTCGATGCAGACATACTATGAACTAAATAATATGCTGCATTAATATCTTTTGGAATTCTTTGTAAAGATTTTTCATCTAATAAATCAATTTGAATAACCTGAATTTTCTTTCTTATTGACAGTGGAGGATTAAATCTTTCGGGATCTCTTACACAACAAACGACATCATAATCATTCTCGACCAAAATAGGTAGTAATCTCTTTCCAATATAACCTGTAGCTCCTGTAAGTAAGATTTTCATTATTTATTTTCTAATTCGCTATAAGAATCATGTAAACATGCTTGTCCAATCATAAATCTAAGCCATTTTCTTGTCATATGGTTAGAGTTTATTTTTTTGCCTTTATTATAATCTGAATGGATTTGTTCTATTTGGAATATATTTCTACTGGTCTTAGATAGTATGTAATGTCAAATGCCTGTAATTACTGATCGTATATAGCCATGGTGCACGAAAATAACTATTTGATAACACAGTTAAATTTGGTAACCACCTAAGTGTATATTTCTCATGCTTATCGTATGTCATAATGTATGTCATAATATTTGATAATGTTGACTTTTCAGTCACGTCTCCATTTATAGACCTATTGTTGTGATAGCTGAATATTACCTAGTCACCATATCTACGATCTTAGCTAGCTTGGCATCACGCAACTTGGTCTCTAATGGATGTACACCTATGATACTGATATTGTCATCGTCCTTTCCATCAAACATGCATTTGCCATGTCCGAACAATGTACATCTATGCTTTTCTGATCAGTATGCATGAGGCGACTTGATGTGGGTGGCTGATCTAAGGGTACGTTGATTATACATATCCTTGCCTTTTTGCAAGTTCTTTGAGTATTCTATTGTTGTTATTAATTCTACCGACGGGTCCTTCTACTTATTCGAATGTTCGTAGCTATAAATTTATTGTATCGAACAATTCTTATTTTATAATGTATTATTGAGTGATTTAGTATAAAATATGTTTTGAGTCGTATATTCAATAATCATTATATAGTAGTATAAATCGTGATTATTACTAAAAGTAAATGAGGAGAATTAATTGAAGCAATGAGTATAGAATGATCTGTAGCTGATGATGACTAATAAGCCACATTGCATTATATATCAGATTGGTAGATCATACTATAACAGACGATTAAGCTAATTGAAAATTAGCCTTATATATTGAAAGCAAATGATTTATTTATTACTACTAACCATTAATTTATAATTTTGATAATAAAAAGTATATGGAATGCTGTAAAAACGTTTTGGGATGACAACCCATTTACACATGCTTCATCCATAGCATTCTATACGATTATATCCTTGCCTGCTATATTAATACTTGCTATTAATATTTTGAGTATAGCGAACGAAAGGATAGATGTGAAGCGTGATTTACTCCATCAGCTTAATACCTTTTTGGGCCCAAATACTGTTGATCAGGCTACAAATATACTTGAAAATGCAGCCAATTCTACTAGAAATTCTAACCCAGAATTAATTGGTCTTATTATATTAATGTTTAGTGCTACGACAGTTTTTATTTCTCTTCAAAATGGGGTAAACAAAATTTGGGGAGAATCACCTAAAAACTCAAATGACTCGAAGCTTCAATTTTTATTAAATCGATTATTGTCGTTAGCCTTGATTTTGAGTTTTGGATTTATATTTCTTGTGACTTTATTTATGGATTCCCTATTATCCTTATTTGAAAATTGGCTCGAAACAAACTATAGCGAGTTATTCTTAATCATAGCGTGGTTTATAAATTTTGTGCTCAACTTATGTATCACTACACTAATTTTTACTGTTATATTTAGAATACTTCCCTCTATTCGAGTTCCATGGTTTGTCGCATTTGTTGGTGGCGCGTTAACTTCTACAATGTTTTTGTTGGGTAAATTTTTAATTGGCTACTATTTATCAGTTGCAGATGTGGGCAGCGTTTATGGTGCGAGTGGATCTCTGGTTATTTTTCTATCATGGGTTTATTATTCTTCAGTGCTTATATTATTTGGCAGTAAAATCACCTTTGAATATTTCAAGCTAAATAGTTTGTCTAATAGCTAATTTCAAAATAATTTTCTAAAAATATATGTCTTTTCCGAACACTTGTATACATCTTAAGTATAGAGTATGAAATGTGAAAAGATAGAACTAGCATTGTAAAGTATAGTCATATAATTAAAGGGAATGACTAGTCATCTTTTTATTAAAATAGTATAAATTATGAAAAATAAAATAAAATCTATCATACAAGACGATATAGAGAATTTAGACCACTACTTACATTATGTGGCTAGATTGTCTAAAGATTTCGACTTAGGTTTAGAGTTTATAAGCCCTGTCATTATTGAAAATGCAGAAACTGCGAAACCAATATTAGGAGACGGTATTCCCGAAATTGTACGCACAGAAACACCGACCTTAGATAGTGCAATTCAAGTAAAAGTCTCAGAAGCCTTATCTCAGTTTAGTGCCGTGGATTATTCAATTACAGATTCTTTCTCTGATGAAAAAGCGTATACTAATTATCAAGACTCATTGATGTGGACTATCAATCAAACCAGTAGAGATTCTTTTTTGAATGAGCTACTGGGTACGATAGAGACTGACCTTTATCAAAAAGTAAAATTACCATCGCTTACTGTGCCTAGTAATTGTCCATATCAAAAACCCAAAACATTACTCTTAGTCATAAGAGATACGCCAGATTTAGATTTTACTCACTTTAATAATATAATGGATAAGCTTGATCTGCGTGTTGTATATGTGTTCCATGAGGATGAGAAAGATATTTCCATTGAAGAAATAATGAATAGCATAAATGTAGAATTTAAGAATTTTATTGGAAGCGTAAAGACAGTTTCTATGGATTATACCTCGAATATGCTTGATAAAATATTGGATACTGAAAAACCCGAGTGGATTGCTTTTGCCAATTATGATAGATCATTACTGGAGCGCATTTACAAGGTAAATACAAATCAGCTTATACTTTCGTCTCAATTACCTGTTCTCAACTTTTAAATAAATTAAAATGAATTATATAGGCTTACCGAATAGCGACTTAATTAAAGTTGCTAAAAAGTTAAATATATTGCTTGCCACTTACAGTGTCTATTATCAAAACTTAAGAAGTTTCCATTGGCATATTCGTGGTAATAATTTTTACGAAATACATAGACTTTTTGAAGATCTGTATAATGATGCTAAAGTTAAAATAGATGATATCGCCGAGCGCATAATTACTATCAACCAAAAGCCATTGGGCAGTATGGTAGATTATATAGAACATTCTAAAATCAATGAATCAAAAGATTTAATGATGGATGAAAAAATGGCAGCTATCATACTCAAAAACCATAAAGAACTCATAAAATTAATTCGTGATGTTATCAACCAAGCAGATGAAATTGGTGATGAAGGTACGATTGACATGATGGGTGCATGTCTTTCTTTTCTAGAGAAAAAAAGCTGGATGCTTAATGCTTGGAAAGGAAGAAGAAAAGCAGGCTTCTACTAGACATTGATAATATTACGCATAAATGCAATAAAAACTTTGGCATAATTAGGACTTATTAATAAGCCTGTAAGCTATCAATTAATATTAATCGAATTAAAAAAACAAATAAATTAAAAAATTATGTTAAGAACTATAATCACACTTTTTGTCATCGCGCTTATAGCAGGAGCTCTAGGCTTTACAGGAATTGCAGGAGCTGCTACAGGAATAGCACAAATTGTCTTTTACATTTTTGTGGTTCTACTTATCTTCTCTTTGATTGGTAAAGTATTGAGAAAGGTTTAATCGGAGCAATGACACTTTAAAAAATTATACATTTAATAACAATATAAAATATTTATGAGCGAATTAACAGATAAAATCAAAGGAAATTGGAATGTTATCAAAGGGAAATTGAAGCAAGAATATGCTGAATTGACCGATGACGATCTCGTCTACGAAGAGGGAAAAGAGGATGAGTTAATGGGTAGACTCCAAAAGAAACTTGGAAAAACTAAAGAAGAATTAAAAGGTTTCTTCGACATGTAAAAACACCCTTTAAGCACTTATTTTTATATTCCATGTTTGATGCAACATGGAATTTTTTTTCAATACAAGATTATGGAAGAGCAAATAAACGATTCAATAAAAAACCTAACTGAAAAATTATCAACGTGGTTAGACCTAACCATTACAAATTTGCCTAATATTATACTGGCACTTCTGCTGTTTGGATTGGCTTATATTATTTCTCAGAAATTACACAATTGGATCTACCGCGTCTTACGAAATAGAATCAAGCAGCAATCTATACGCAGCCTTATTGCTAATTTTGTCTCTATTATTATAATATCCGTCGGCATTTTTCTAGCGCTTAGTATTCTTAATCTAGACAAAGCACTGACATCTATTCTGGCTGGAGCGGGTGTAGCTGGACTGGCCGTAGGTCTGGCTTTACAAGGCACAATTTCAAATACCTTCTCAGGTATATTCTTAGCTATCCAAGACATTATGAATGTGGGCGACTTCATTGAAACCAATGGCTTCAGTGGAACTGTAGAGGAAATAACGCTTAGATATGTACTCATGAGAGAGGCGGATAATAACCTCGTTATTATACCTAACAAACTCGTTGTTGATAATGCATTTAAAAATTTTGGACTTACTGATCGTATTAGAACGTCGATTGAGTGTGGTGTAGGGTATGAGTCAGACCTAAGATCTGTCAAAAAATTGTCTATTGAAACCATCGAAAAGGCATTCCCTCAAGTCAATAATAAAATTGAATTTCAGTACTTAGAATTTGGAGAGAGTTCGATCAATTTTCAAATTCGTTTTTGGGTTCCTGCTACGCAGAATCTAACATTATTGGAAGCAAAAAGTGAAGCGATTATGTTATTAAAGGAGAAATTTGATGCGGAACAAATTAATATCCCATATCCTATTACGACCATTCGATCAGATGACTAAGAAAGTTTAAATTATTAGCTAATATAATTATTGATCAGTTGACATGAAAAATATTTTGAATGAAGTGCTCTTAATGACTTGTAACTTGTGACAACACACTTGATGGCATGACTTTATGTATCAAATCCCAATTTGCTTTTAGTAATATCCTGAGTAATTGCAGAAGATCATCAAATGAGGCATAAAATTCTTTAGCAGTAGTGTCATTATCAGTCTCTAATCTTAGTTCTAAAAGTGCCTGGTAACCTTCTAATACTTTAGTCATATCGTTTGTCTGAGCTACAAATTCATTAAATTGATCAAAAATAAATTTATCCATAGCATCTAGGTTATTCGATAAATTAGCGCTGTGACTTACAGGCTCATTAGACATAATAATCTCTAACATATCCTCAGGCAATACCTTAAAGAAAGCACAGGCTGTTAAAAAAGTCTTAGCATTTGGCTCTACCAGTCCTGATTCGTAAGATGCGATATTGTTGCGAGTTAAGTTTAATTTCTGGGCTAGTTCTGTTTGACTAAAACCACCTATTCTTCTAAGTAACTTTAGATTAGATCCAAAATATGTCGGTTTAGGAATCTTTTTTTTCTTTTTTACTTCCATTCCTTACAAGGTACATATTGTTAATTTAATCAACAAATCGGTATATAAAGTTATATTTGATCAATTATCGAACATTTATACTTTTATGGTGTAAGAATTATAAATAAAAAGCGATGAAAAATAAAAAGAAGGTACTTGCTCATAACATAGCATTTTTGAGGAAAAAGATGGGCCTTAATCAAGATCAATTGGCCAGCAAACTAAATATTAAAAGATCGAATATCGCTGCTTATGAAGCTAAAAATGTAGAGCCTAGATTAAGAATTATTTTAGATATGACAAGACTATTCAATGTAAATCTGCAGTCCTTCTTGCTAGATAAAATTGAAGATTCTTCTGTTTTAAAGCCGTTTAGAACGAATACATATGACAAAGAAGATCAATCAACACTCGAAATAGAAAATCATTTGCATATTGATCAGTTCGTGCAGAAAAGCATCAATATCAGAAAGATTTTGGATGGATTTAAAACACTATATACATTTAGAAAGTCAAAAATGTCAGGCCTGACTCCTAACAAAGAAAAAATACTGTTTGACATGAATAATTTCATCATGTTAATGGAACACCTCCTGTTATGCAACGAGAATATAATCAAAGCAATCTCATCTAAGCAAAAAGCATAATTCAGTTATTATATTGAATATGTCTATTCTAACAAAACAAAGGATTGGCATGAATGCTATTAAATTTCTTTGTAAAGTTTAAAATATTTAAAAAAATCTAGCAGCGTTAGATTTCCTCTCTAGAGCAAGGGTCTATCTTCATAAATCTATCATGATTGCCTCATTCATGGTTCAGAGCAGCTGATCTAATAATCATACTGACTTTGTTAGACCGTGATCGAAATAGTGAGCGGCGACTATGAACCATTACATGAAAATGTCAATTATTTTCACATTATTATTTTAACAACAATAAGAATAACTCACTGATGGTCAGCATAATGTGTATAGTTATTACACAATAATTGTGAATATTATAATTAAAAGTGAATTAAATGAACATATTTTGACAATTATTCGTTATATTAAGTGAACATTGTTAATTAAAATCACGTAATTATGCATCAT
>Ga0209828_1002049_pt1 | contig 17334 bp, 13 predicted proteins | sample MaitaG_FD_187429 | JGI IMG/M metagenome (GOLD analysis project Ga0209828, IMG submission 187429) | Marine algal microbial communities from Maine, USA - Maine_Asex2 metaG (SPAdes) (version 2) | ecosystem: Host-associated > Algae > Red algae > Unclassified | place: Maine, USA | collected 2015-01-05 | reverse complement strand
TTTAATTAAGTCTTCATTTCGTAAATACATCATGTGACCACTGCGATAGCCTTTAAAAGAAAAGCGATCTTTCATTTTTCCACTTGGGTCTATTTGCCATTGCGAATATTTAGCAGAAAAGTAAGTTGTCGCTCCATCGTAATATCCTGATTGTGTTAATACTTTTAGATACGGATTTTGTGCCATAGCTTGTCGTAAATTCTCTCTTGTATCGTCATTGGTTCTATCCCAATTGCCAACATTGCCAAAAACGTTGTATTTAACGTCTGTTTTAAAGCCTAATTCATTTTTAATATAATAATTGATAGCTGGAGCAAACGAATGCAACCAAGAGGTTAACTCTGCACTATAATCTGGACTTGTACCAGTTTCAACCTTATCAATTCCAATATATCTTGAATCTAAACGACCAATGGTCTCGCCAGTTTTATCGCGTAGTAATTCTTTCCAGAAGAAACGATTTGGCACATCTAAATTTAGTTGTAGAATCACTTTTTCAGATAAGCCTGAATAATAACTCATTTGTTTCGCAATCGCTTGTTTTTCAGCATTAGTGATAAAACCGCCTTTTGCTATGGCTGGTATTAAATCATTAATAGCAAAATCTTCAGCTTGTGGTAAAATTTCTAATAAATCTTTATTTTGAAGTTTAGCAGGTAACATTTTATGATACCAAGCAGCAGCTGTGTAGTAAGGTAAATTCAAACTAGACGATAATGGTCCACCTACACGCAGTACTTTATAATCCGCAGGAGAAACCATAATCACACCATTTAAATACATCCATTGGCTATTCTGTAATTCTAAGGATAAACCCATCACACGTGTGCCACCATAACTTTCGCCTATAATGTATTTTGGAGACTCCCATCGGTTATGTCTCGTGGTAAAGGTATTCATCCAACCTGCTAAATATTTAATATCAGCATTCACTCCAAAGAAGAGTTTATCATCAGGCATTTTTCCGTCTTTATCTGAGATTTTACGAGAATAGCCAGTGTTTACAGGATTTATAAATACAATATCAGCTACATCTAAAATAGAATTAGGATTATCTTTTACACCATAAGGTTGCACAGGATACCCTTCGTCGTCAATTTTTAAAATTTTTGGACCTGTATAAGCGATATGCATCCAAACTGATGCAGAACCTGGCCCACCATTAAAAGAATAGATGATGGGTCTGTTATTACCCTTACTGTCATTTGTTCGTTTGTAATACGTGTAATATAAAGACGCTATGGTATTACCATCAGCATCCCAAACCGGTTGAAATCCAGTTTCAGCCATATAATTAACTTGCTTTCCTTTAATGGTTACGGAATTATTAGTGACCACAGTTGTATCTAAGGGTATCTGTAAATCTTGCGAATAACCGATAGTATAACAAGCCAATAATATTAATATAAATCGAAATTTCATATATAATGTATGAGGTGGTTTTATTTATTTTTTGTTTCTAAAGCCTTCCAATCTTCATAAGACAGCACACGCTTTGTTGAACTCGATTCACCATCTAATAAGCCTATGAATTCTAAGTCGTGACCATCTGGATCATTAAAATAAATGGCTATAGCTGGCATCCAAGCGAAAACCATTGGTCTTTCTGTGTCATCGTTTAAAAAGTTCCAAAAATTTAATTTGTTTTCTTTTAAAAAATTAATGGATTCATTTAGTATCCAATCTGGTTCGCATTGAAATGCAAAATGTCTAATATCAATCTCTTCTTTCGGCTTTTCCCACAAGCCAAGCATTTGTTGTTTAGGTTCACCTATCCAAAAAAACGCTGTTCGCCTGTCATCACGATTGCGACAAAGTTCTAAACCTAGTACATTAGAATAAAAGTCCATAGAACGCTCTAGGTTTTCTACAAATAAGTGTGTTTCATAAAGTCCTTTTATCATGTCTCTAGCTTTTCTGGGTCATATTTAATAATGGATTAAAGATAAGAAATTAAAAGCCTTCAAAAACACCTAAACCAAATAAAGCAAAGTCATATTTTACAGGATCTGTTGCGTCTAATCTACGTAATGCTTTATCTAATTCTCCCAAAGCCTTGCCATCATTCTGTTTACGTTTTAAAAGTCCTAATTTACGAGCGACGTTGCCAGAATGTACGTCTAAAGGACAGCTAAGCTGAGCAGGCGACAGACTTTTCCAAATTCCAAAATCAACACCATTATTGTCGTTGCGCACCATCCAGCGTAAAAACATATTAATGCGTTTTGCAGCTGAATTTTTAAACGGATTACTCACATGTTTTTTGGTGCGCTCTAAATGTGGAATTTCAAAAAAAATAGATTTAAATTCAGTAATACTTCTTTGTAGCGAATCCTTATCAGTATTTTTAGCAAAGACGGTTTCTAATCCACCATGAATTTTATATATATGTTGTAAGCTCTTAATAAACTGAGTAAAATCATCACTATTAAAAGTTCTGTGCACAAAACCACGTAAACGTTCTAAATCTGAATCTTGATGTTGCATAATAAACTCAAAAGGTGAGTGGTCTAACAATGTCATCATTCTGTTTGCATTGTTAATGATGCTTTTACGATTTCCCCAAGCAATGGTTGCTGTTAAAAATCCAGCAATTTCAATATCTTCTTTTTTAATGAACTGATGAGGAATTTGTATTGGGTCACTTTCTATAAATTTAGGATTATTGTACTCTAAGACTTTGGCATCTAGGAAATCTTTGAGTTCTGCTTTTTTGAGTTTCAATGCTATAAATAATTTTGAAAGTAAAAGTAAGGGAACTTTTGTTATAATATCCTTAGTTCTATAATATTGATATTAAACTGTAAAAAGCATAATTTCACTTAATACTTGATGTAAAAATGATACAATTTTTCATCAGATAAATTAAGTGAAACCCTAAATTTAAAACCTTTTTCATTACTCTTTTTTAAAAATAATTTGATTTTCAATTAGGAGAATTAAGACTTCAGTTGTTGTATTAATATAAGATACTATGCCTTAAAATTGTTATGAAAAAGAATTAATAGGTTTTAGTATGGTTTAAAATGTTAGTTGGTAAGAGTGGTTTGTTTTCGCAAACCACTCTTTGTTTTCATAGCTATTAGATTAATCTTAACAGTTCTGAAATTGAATGAATTTTCACACATTTAGTTTATATTATGATGACATTTTCTTGTGTTTACGATGTCCTTGTAAACCATAATCAAAATGAAAATAACACTAATTAATCCGTCTAAATTCTTTTTAATGTCACTTTTTACGCTTTTTATGCTGTCTTGCAGTAGCGATAGTAGTGATGACTCTGATGATAATCCACCTTTGAATGCGCAACTAGATATAGATCAAGTTGACAGTTCTGTAGAAAGTTTTTTACAAACCTATAATGCTCCAGGTGCTGCACTTGCTGTAAGTGTAAATGGTAAAATGGTTTATAGTAAAGGCTATGGACTTGCTGATGTTGATACAAATAGTAGCACTGAGGCTGATGATCATTTTAGGATTGCCAGTATCTCAAAAGTGTTTACGGCAGCAGCAATTATGCGATTGGTAGATGATAATCTTATAACAGTAGAACATAAGGTATTTGGTGCTGATGGCATCTTAGGAAACAATTTTGGGTCAGCAACCTTAACCACTGATGAACTCAATGTTACTGTAGATGATCTTTTACTGCATCAGCAAGGTGGTTGGGTAAATGCATCTGGATTTGATGTTATTGATTACGAACCACAACTTAATAATGAACAGTTCATGGAATATATTCTTAACAATTCTGAGCTTACTAATAGTCCTGGTGAAACGTATAGATATAATAATGTAGGTTATTGGATGTTGGCGAGAATCATTGAAGAAGTGTCAGGTCAAACGTATGAAAATTATGTAAGAAATATGCTAGCTTCAGCAGGAATTACAAGCTTTAAAACGACCACATTTCGTGAAAGTGATAGGGAATCTAATGAAGTGAAATATTATGGTCATACAGGTGATGAACAATATATATACACTATAGCATCAAGGCGCGATGGTGATGGAGGAGTGGTGATTAGCGCTCCAGATTTACTACGTTTTTTAACTGCCGTTGATGGTTCTACTACACGACCAGATATTATCAGTACAGCTTCGCAACAATGGATGAAAACTACAACGTCGCTATCTAGTTTAGGTAGAGGATTTGGAGTATGGGAACAGCAGAACGTACTCTATTTTACGGGAAGCCTTCCTGGTAACCGCTCGTGGTTTATGATTGGAGAAAATGGTGTTGTCGCTACGCTTTTAGTGAATTATAGAGATGTAAACAATTCAACCGCTTATGATGCAGCTATTGAGAATCTCGTTTTAAATATTGTTAATAATAGTTCTATACCATGGCAAACGGATTTGGATCAATTTTAAAACTTTTATAGTTTTAGTCTAAGAAACCCTATGTGAATTATTGCGTAGGGTTTTAAGTGTTTATTTTACAGCAATCATACTAATCTCAACATTCACAAATTTAGGTAGATTAGCAACTTCAACCGTTTCTCTTGCTGGTGCAGTAGCATCATCGAAATAACTGCCATAGACGTCGTTGATTTGCGAGAAGTTATTCATATCACTAATAAAAATTGAAGTCTTAAATACATTTTCAAATGTCATATCAGCAGCAGCTAAAACCGCTTTCATGTTTTCCATTACTCGCTTGGTTTCGGTTTTAATATCGTCTAAAACCAATTCCATAGTTTCAGGATGTAAAGCGATTTGACCTGATGTATACAAGGTATTTCCAACTAAGATAGCCTGATTATATGGCCCAATTGGTGCTGGAGCTTTTGAGGTATTTATTATTTTTTTCATGGCTACTTCCTGCGAAAGCAAGAATCTCGTTTTTAGTTATTTTATTTATTAAATTTAGTATAATTTTTCGATTTAGAGACTTTAATAAGCTAAGTAAGATATAAGAATCTAATTCCCAACACGCTGATCTGGTTGGCGACGCTGATCATATTTTAAATCTTTTAGTAAGTTAGATGAAATACCAATAAAGAAATTCCAAGAGGATCGATCACTAAAAGGGACCCAAGTAAAATTCATACGCCAACTTAAAAGATCACGTTCAAAGCGAAGCTGCGTATAGGTAAAGCCTTGGTTTAGAAAGTCATAACCAGAAGAAGCTCCAATACTCCAACGCGGAGATAATTCAACATCACCAGAAAACATTAACGAGTGTGATGTTATAGCGTCTTGCCGTCTGGTATTTGAATAGTTGGCAGCGTAAGCTAATCTCAGGTTCCATGGCATTTTATAGTTATAGAATTCGTTGTTTTCTTCCTCTTCCCCCTTACTTTTATCCTTATCACCAAGCCGTCTATCTGCAAAATCCTGCGTTTTCCCAAATAAGCCATCAGTTCTACTATTGCTGGTAGCAGCTCGCGATTCAGCATCTCTATCCTCTTCATCTTCGTCTTTACCAGAAAAACTTTCATTTGATAATGTATAACCCATGTTTATATTTGCCGATGTTAGACGAAATAAACTTCCTCCATTATTAATATTAAAGGTGTTGATAACGTTATTGTTACTGTCTAAGGCGTATGGGTTTAATGTCATACCAAAATTTATACTCATTTTTTTATTTAATATTTGAGTACCACCACTGACCCTTACAGGACTTAGATTTAAAGAATCTGCTGCAAGATCATAGGAGGTAGAAAAATTAAGATTGTTAAGTAAAAACACTTTTTTAGGATCCGTTTTTGTGGAATCCTTAGACCGTATTTTGGCTTCGATATTATTACCTAATGATAAGCCAATGCTACTAGAATAGCGATTGCCTGGAGCACCAAATAAGGAGTTTTCAAATCTCGTGTATTCTACTTGGTCGCTAGTGGTGCCATCTGCATCAATGACATCGTATGTTTCGTAATATTGATTAAAAGCAGGATTTACAGAATAACTTATGGATGGACGCATAACATGCCTTATAGCTTGAATTTTTGGATTTTTTCCTTCCTTCTGAAAGTCGTACATACCATAAACTGTGGTTCCTAAACTTGCACCAAAATTATAAGTTAAAAATCGATCAAAACCACTTTGATCTATGGTAACGACTTCATCGTTCAATCCGTCAAAAGATCGGTTTATTGTTTTAAGTGTCCATGTTTCGTCAAAGTTTGCATTAACGCTCGCACTAAAATGATTAAAAACCTTAAAATTTGTAGTTACAGGAATGCTGTGACGCATGCCTGCGATAGCATCATCAAACATTTCGCTTTTACCAAATAAAGAATCGGTTGTATTTATGCGGTATTCGCCTCTACTATTAATTTGAAAGTTAATATTCTGAATAATTCCTTTTTTAGTACCACTTTTGGGTTCAAAAGGATAAATTCTACTCATAGAAGCTTGCATAGTTGGCAAGGTTAAATTAATAGCTTCAGTATTTGTATTCTGACTATGCGTTGCAGTTAAACTTAAATTCACTTGAGGTTCTCCTTGAAATGTTCTAGAATATGAAACCGAAGACGCCAAGGTGTTATTTAAGAAATTGGCTTGATTAATCTGATTTACAGATTGTTGATAGTATTGACTACTTCCTAGGTTAACAGAAGCTGAAAATCTAGAATTAGGGTTTGATTTTGCATCTTGACTGTGAGACCATCTCAAATTATATATAGTATTCTGCCTAAAGTCTGGAAAACCACGTTCGCTGGTTAAAAGGTTCTCATATCTAAAGGCTAAATTACCTCTAAATCTGTATCTAAGTGCATATTTACTTTCTAGTCTCACACCGTAACTACCATTGGTATAATAATCTCCCAAAACTGCTAAATCTACATAGTCGCTCAGTGCAAAATAATAACCTCCATTTTGTAAAAAATAGCCTCTGTCATTACCTGTATCTTCCCCAAAAGAAGGGAAAATTATACCCGAAGTTTGTTTTTTAGACATTGGAAAAAATGCAAATGGTAACGCTATTGGTGTTGGCACGTCATATATATACATTTGGCTAAGGCCTGTCACAATTTTTTTATTAGGCACTATTTTAGCTTTATTCATTAAGATATAGTACTCTGGATCATCAAGATTTTCAGAGGTTGTAAACTTACCTTGCGAGATAAAATAAACAGAATCATTCTCTCTTTTTGTACGTTCTGCAATTACAGTTCCTCCACTTTGTTCGGTTACTGAATTAAAGATAAGTGCTTTTCTAGAGTCCGTACTAAAAATAATAGAATCTGGTTTTATAACATTAGTACCTTGAGTGAATACTGGTTTTTGAGAATATCCAGTTGAGTCTTTTAACCGACCTGCATAAACCAAGTTTTTACTGTAATCAATAACTATAATACCAGCTGTTATCTCCATATCTTCATAGATAACTTTAGCTTCATTATAAAGGTATATTTTCTGTTTTTTCTGATTAATAGAGACGTAATCTGTTGCTTTATAAGTTACAATATCCTTTAGAAATTCTGTTTTTTTAACGGTATCTTGTTTAGTAGAATCAATAGGCTTCTCGTTTATAGGTCTATTTAAAAGCGAATCCACATTTGTAGATGTAGAATCTGCTGGTATAGAGATGTTCTTTTTTGGTAATTCTTGGGCGAAGCTAAAAGTGTTGATAAACACTGTAAAACTCAAGGCAAAAAGTATGTGTAAGCTATTTGTACGCAATGCTTTTAAATGTATTTTTGTAAAAGTATGGCTCGGTTTTTGAAACGCCAAAAGTACAGTTATTTTTTTGTGATTAATTATTAATAACAATATAAAGTTTAAAATACTGAATACCAATAAACGTGTAATAATCCGAGTTTATAATCCGTTAAATTAAATATGCAAACGAAGCGAAAATATATAATAGTATTATTAATACTCACATTTATCACTTCTTTAACATCGTTCAGTGCCTTAAATGCACAAGATGACAAATTTGTTGTGGTATTAGATGCAGGGCATGGAGGGGGAGACTCTGGGAATATAGGTAATGGACACAGCGAAAAAAACATAGCGTTAAAAATTGCCTTAGAAGTCGGTAAAACTTTAGAGAAAAATAATAATATTAAGGTTATTTATACAAGAAAAAAAGATGTATTTGTTGAATTGTATGAACGTGCCAATATAGCAAATAAAGCTGATGCAGATTTATTTGTATCTATACATTGTAATGCACATAGTTCTCAAGCCTACGGCACAGAAACCTTTGTTTTAGGAGAAAAGAATACGGGTAGAAATTTTGAAGTTGCTAAGCGCGAGAATGAAGTTATTTTTCTTGAGGATAACTACAAGGAGAATTATGCAGGCTTTGACCCAAGCTCTCCAGAATCTACTATAGCCATCGGTATAGAGCAAGAAGTCTACGTAGAGCAAAGTATTGTCTTAGCACGTAAAATTGAGAATAATTTTATAGGTAAGGCTAAACGTAAGAGCAGAGGTTTAAAACAAGCGAGTCTTTTAGTAATACGTAACACCTATATGCCAAGTGTTTTGGTAGAAGTTGGGTTTTTAACTAACAAAAAAGAGGGAGCTTACCTTAATACCAAGTCAGGCCAATCGAAAATGGCAACATCAATTAAGGATGCAATTTTGGAATATAAAAAAGAAATAGACCAAAATGTTGGTAGTAGTATTATAGGTACTGATACAGAAACTATAGAGGCTTTAGAAGATATACCTCTAGTTTATGAAGGTGTTACATTTAAGGTTCAAATTGCTGCAAGCTCAAAAGCCTTGGAGCCTAAATCTTATAATTTTAAAGGGTTATCTGATATCAGTAGAACTCAAAGTGGTAGTATTTACAAATATTTTAGCGGGAGTACATCAGATTTAAATGCGATTAAAAAATCACAGGATTTAGCGAAGTCCAAAGGGTTTCCAGATGCCTTTGTTGTGGCGTATAAAAATGGGAAACAGATTAGTGTTGCTGATGCTGTTAAGAGTACTTCAAATTAAATAGCCACAAGCGTAGGTCTTGTTAAATTTATTCCTAATTTTGTTTATAACCAAATTGAAGACCATTGAAAATCTCAAGAGAAATTAAAGTAGCAATATTGGTTTTATCTGGTATTGCTCTTTTTATATATTTATTTTCATTTTTACAAGGTGAAAATCTATTTTCAAAAACCAATGTTTACTATACTGTATTTGATTATAACTCACTAAGTGAGTCATCTCCTGTAACCGTAAAAGGTAATAAAATAGGAAAAATTGAAGCCATCAAATACGATTTTGAAACTGGCAAAACACGTGTATCTTTTTCGGTAGATCCTCAACTAAAGTTTTCTAAAAACAGTAAAATAAGATTATACCAAACAGGTTTAATGGGTGGAAATGCCTTGGCCATTATTGATTCTAATGATGGTACTGTCGCTGAGCCTGGTGATTATATTGAATCTGAAATTAAACCAGGACTTGTGACTACCTTAGAGGAAGATTTTTCGGAGATCAGTTCAGATTTAGGTGTAACGCTTCGTACTACAGACACACTGATGACTAATTTAAATGCGCTAGTTGTAGATGATACAGATGCAGGTCTTAAACGTACTATTGCAGAATTGAATTCCACATTAGCATCATTTAAAAACTTATCCTTTTCGGTTCAGAAAGTAATTAAAGAGAATGATGAGAAAATAGCCTCGGTACTTACAAATTTTGATAAAGTTAGTGCTGATTTAGGAGTAGTAACAGAAGAAATGAAAGGTGCTAATTTAGGCGCTACAGTTGAAGAACTTAATAAAAGTTTAAAGACCTTTCAGTCAGTATTGGCGAGTGTAAATAATAGTGAAGGTACTATCGGAAAATTATTGAAAGACGATGCATTGTATAATAATTTAGATAATGCTTCAAAAGAATTACAATTATTGCTCTTAGATATAAAATTACATCCTGCACGTTACAGACGTATTTTGTCTAAAAAAGAAATTCCTTACAAGGAGCCAACTCAAGAGCAAATCAATAATAATTAGATCCGTTTATAAATGGCATACTTACCAAATATCATTTTTGCTATTTTCTTAGTTGTAGGAATTGGCTACTTTACGCTGAATATTAGAAAAATAATACGGAATATTAAGCTTGGTCATAACGTTGATGTAAGTGATAATAAATCTGAACGTTGGTCTAATATGGCGCGTATTGCACTTGGACAAAGTAAAATGGTAAAACGACCAGTTTCTGGTTTTTTGCATATTATAGTCTATATAGGTTTTATTATTATAAACATTGAAGTTTTAGAAATCATCATAGATGGTCTTTTTGGGACACATCGAATTGGGCAAAAATACCTTCCAGAAGCACTTTACGGATTTTTAATTGGTGCTTTTGAAATTTTAGCAGTGCTAGTTCTTGTCTCAGTAATTGTATTTTGGTTGCGAAGAAATGTTATAAAACTAAGACGTTTTATGGCAAACGAAATGAAAGGTTGGCCAAAGAGCGATGGTAACATAATTTTGTATTTTGAAGTAGTTTTAATGTGTTTGTTTTTAATAATGAATGCAACAGATGTAGTTTTCCAGACTGCAGATAGTGGTAACGTTATCTCTCAATTTATAGCACCTTGGTTTAGCGGATTCTCAGAAGCAACACTATTTACTATAGAGCGCACAGCTTGGTGGTTGCATATTGTTGGTATTCTAGTGTTTTTAAATTATTTATATTTTTCAAAGCATTTGCACATTCTTTTAGCATTTCCGAATGTATATTTTGGAAGCGTTGAGCCAAAAGGTAAATTGAATAATCTTGAAGCCGTTACGGCAGAAGTTAAATTGATGATGGATCCAGATGCAGACCCTTATGCTGTAGTACCAGAAACTGCAGAAGAAGAAATACCTGCTAAGTTTGGAGCCAGCGATGTTATGGATTTAAATCAAATTCAGTTGCTTAATGCGTACACGTGTACGGAATGTGGTCGTTGTACATCTGCATGTCCTGCAAATCTTACTGGTAAAAAATTATCACCTCGCAAAATAATGATGGATACTAGAGATCGATTAGAAGAAGTTGGTAAAAATATAGATATTAATAAAGGGAAATTTGTAGATGACGGAAAACAACTTCTAGGCGATTATATTACCAATGAAGAATTATGGGCTTGTACAACCTGTAACGCTTGTGTAGAAGAATGTCCTGTAAGTATTAATCCGCTATCTATTATTATGGATATGCGACGCTATTTAGTAATGGAGCAAAGCGCAGCACCAATGGAACTTAATAATATGATGACCAATATAGAAAATAACGGAGCACCTTGGCCTTACAATCAAATGGACCGTTTAAATTGGAAAGATGAAAATTAAGATAGTCTAAAGGTTTATAATTTTAAATATCACTAATTACACGAATTAGTTTTACAGAAAAACGATTAAACAATTACACGATTAAACTTTAAAGCATGAGCGAACAACTAAAAGTACCAACAATGGCAGAATTTATGGCAGAGGGAAAGCAACCAGAAATTTTATTTTGGGTAGGTTCTGCTGGTAGTTACGACGACAGAGCTAAAAAGATAACGAAAGCCTTTGTAAAGATTTTGAACAAAGCCAATGTAAATTTTGCAGTTCTAGGTACTGAGGAAAGTAATACAGGTGATGTTGCTAAACGTGCAGGGAATGAATTCTTATTTCAGATGCAAGCCGTTATGAATATTGAAGTGCTTAACGCTTACGAGATAAAACGCATTGTTACTTGCGATCCGCATTCATTCAATTGTTTAAAAAACGAATATCCTAGTTTAGGCGGAATCTATGATGTCATTCACCACACACAATATATAAAAGAGTTGATGAGTTCTGGACGTCTAACCGTTGAAGGAAATACCTATAAAGGAAAGCGCATTACATTTCACGATCCTTGTTATCTAGGTAGAGCTAATAATGAATATGATGCGCCAAGAGATGTGCTTAAAACTACCAATGCCACTTTAGTAGAAATGAAACGTAGCAGAGGAACTGCTTTATGTTGTGGTGCAGGAGGTGCACAGATGTTTAAGGATGCAGAACCAGGACATAAAGAAATAAATATACTAAGAACGGAAGATGCCATAGAGACACAACCAGAAATTATTGCTACAGGTTGTCCATATTGCAATACAATGATGACAGATGGTGTTAAGTTTAAAGAAAAAGAGTCTCAAATTTCAGTCATGGATATTGCTGAGTTGATAGCAAATGCTTAATATTTTGCTCTTGAGATGGCTTTAGGGTTATTTTTTTAATGTTAATTCATTTTGTCTTAAATAAAACTTCACAATTAAATGATTGAGAATCATTGGAATTCCAATAAAAAAAAGTTTTAAACAAATGAACTTCACAAACCTTCAAATACAATCAGAAAATCTACCTAAGGTTGAAAATGTAGAATTAAAGCTCATTTCAAAGTCTTATTTTAAAATTATAGCATTCAATAAACTTATATTTTACGCAGCGTTAATAGGGTTTGTAGTCTTAGCAAAATATTCTTTAGACATAATAAAGGAAATAGAAATCAACCTTTGGTATATTTTGCCTTTTGTTATAGGATTTTGTATTCTTAATTTTATAATAGCTTTATTAGCATTCAAAAAACGAAAATATGCTATTCGTGAGCACGATGTGCTTTATGCCAAAGGACTACTCATACATTCTATGATTACAGTGCCAATGTCTAGAATTCAGCATGTAGAGGAATCTAGAAGTTGGTTGGCTAGACATTTTGGATTAGCAGCACTTAAAATATTTACAGCAGGCGAAGCAGGGAGTGATCTCATTATCAATGGTTTGCCACATCTTGAAGCTAAACAGATTAAAGAACTTATTAGTGCCAAAGTGAATGGAAACAACTGATTTCTCACAGCCAATTAGGCAATCTTCTAAAGGCATAATCGTAATTTTTGTGTTTAATGTTTTTAAATTTTTTAAAAAGTTTTTTGTTCTGTTTATTGCATTAGGGTTGTCTATAATGAGAGGCAAATCTTTTGGGAAAATTACACCAAACCTAATTTTATTGAGTTTACTCACCATCTTAATCATCATATTAGTTATAGCTATTCTTAAATATATTAATTTTAAGTTTCATTTAAATCAAGATGATTTTCATTTGGCAACAGGAATTATAAATAAGGACAAGATTATAATTCCGATGTCAAAAATTCAGAATGTATATATAACGCAAAATTTTCTGCAACAGCTCATCAATGTAGTATCTGTAAAAATTGATACTGCAGGAGATAAAAAGTCTGAAATTGAAATTAGTGCATTAGATAAGTCAAAAGCACTATTGCTTAAAAAGAAACTCTTCACTAAAAATACGTCTGAAAATAATGCAGAGGAAGCTGAAGGACAACGTGATGTGTTCTTTAAAGTCTCACCAAAACGTCTAGTTTTAGAGGGCTTGTCTCAAAATCATTTAAAAAGTTTATTTGGTATTGTTGCATTTGTTTTTGGCCTGTATCATGAATTTAAAGACTATTTAAAACAACTTCGGTTGCAAGAACGTATAGAGGATTTTATAAAGCAAGATGAAGATACCGTCTTAAATTTATTAATTACTAATGCTGTTATAATAGTTGCGGTTATTTTATTCTCGTTCTTATTTTCAGTAATAAAAACCTTTATTATTAATTTTAATTTAGAAGTTGTTGAGCACCAAAAAACGTTAGAGATTAACAAAGGACTTTTTAATAAAGTGTCCCTGAGTTTAACACCAAGTCGCATTCAGAATTTGGTAATTAAAACCAATCGTGTAAAGAAATATTTTGGTTTGCATAGTTTATCTGTACGGCAAGCTATGGTAAATGCTAAGCAGCAGAAGAACTTTAATATTGTTGCTTTAGAAAAAGAACAACTCAATTATTTGATTACTAAACTATTAGGGGATTATACCGAAACTGGTGAGAAATCAAGACCACAATCTTATTTTATGAGAATAGCTGCTTTAAAAATGTTGTTTTTTATTATTATTAGCAATGGGTTGGTGGCATTTTTATTTGGAAAAGAAATGCTGTGGATTAATGTTCTTTTTATCCCTTACGCGATCTTGTATATTTACTTTTCTTATAAAAAAGCCTATTATATAATTTCGAATGATTTTGTAACCATCGGAAGTGGTTTTATTGATACAACTACCAATATTCTCGAAATTCATAAAATTCAAGCCGTAAGATTAAAAGAGACCATTTTCCAAGAACGACGTGATATTGCGTCTGTTATAATTTCGACAGCTTCAAAAGCAGTTACGATACCTTATATTAATAAATTAGAGGCTTTATCTATTTATAATTTCTTGTTATATAAGATAGAATCACAAGATAGAGATTGGATGTAAAGTTGTATTTTTGCAGCGACAAAAAACAATTTATGTTAGTCGATTTTAATACATTACCAGAAAAATCTCGCGTTTGGATCTACCAAGCCAATAGGTCGTTTTCAAAAGAGGAGCTTTTACAATTAGAAAACCAACTCTGTACATTTATTGAAGCATGGACTGCTCACGGAAAAGATTTACAAGCTGGCTATAAGCTTGTTTATAAACGGTTTATAGTAATTGCATTAAATCAAAACTTAAATAACGCAACTGGCTGTTCAATAGATGCTTCTGTTAAATTTATTCAGCAGTTAGAACAACAATATAATGTTGATTTAATGGACAAAATGAATGTATCATACAAGCAAGGCGAGTTTATAGCTTACAAATCGTTATTAGATTTTAAAAAGATGGCTAAAAACAATTCCGTTTCAAAAAACACTATCGTTTTTAACAATCTCGTCGCTAATATAGCCGAGTTTAATGAAAATTGGGAAGTGCCAGCAAGCGATAGTTGGCATAGTCGTTTTATGAAATAATATTTCATATTATGACTAATGTAGGAATTACACAAAATTATTATAAAATTCGCATCTTCAATTACTTTCATAATTCAAATAGAATAATCACTTTTGCACTCTATTAAAGTGCAATCTAAGACTAGTGGCTACAGATATTTTTTTATTAAATATTTCAGGACAAGATAAACCAGGATTAACATCGGGATTAACTAGTGTTTTAGCACAATACGACGCCAAGGTTTTAGATATTGGTCAGGCTAATATTCACGACACGTTATCATTAGGTATTTTGTTTGAAATTGCTTCGGGCGAGCGATCATCTGCAGTGCAGAAGGATTTATTGTTTAAAGCTTACGAGTTGGGCATAACCGCTAAATTTTCACCGATTACACTTCAAGATTACGAAGATTGGGTAAACCTTCAAGGCAAAGACAGGTATATTGTTACTATTCTTGGGGAAAAACTTGCAGCAGAGCAAATTTCTGAAGTCACTAAAATAATTTCAGAAAAAAACTTGAATATTGATTCTATAAAACGATTAACAGGACGTTTATCGCTTGTAAAGCAAGAAGAATATCCTAGAGCGTCTATACAATTATCAATTAGAGGAAAAATTGATGATAAACCTGATTTTACTCAAAAAATGTTAGATATATCCAAAAAGTTAGATGTAGATATTGCGTTTCAAGAAGATAATATTTTTAGACGTAATAGACGATTGGTTTGTTTTGATATGGATTCAACATTAATTCAAACAGAAGTTATTGACGAGTTGGCTGAATTGGCAGGAGTGGGAGAGAAAGTAAAAGCTATAACTGAATCGGCAATGCAAGGCGAAATAAACTTTAATGAAAGTTTTAAACAACGTATGCAGCTGTTAAAAGGCTTAAAAGAAGATGTGTTACAAGAAGTTGCAGTTAATCTTCCTATTACAGAAGGCGCTAGACGTTTAATCGATACGTTGCATAGCTATGGCTTTAAAACTGCTATTTTATCTGGTGGTTTCACTTATTTTGGTAACTATTTGAAAGAAAAATTAGATATTGATTATGTCTTTGCAAATCAATTAGAAATTAAAGATGGAGCATTAACAGGTGGCTATCTTGGTGATATTGTAGATGGTAGTAAAAAAGCTGAGTACCTTCAGCAAATTGCAAATGAAATGGGTATAGATATCGCACAAACTATTGCTGTTGGTGACGGAGCCAATGATTTAGAAATGCTAAATTTAGCAGGTTTAGGTATTGCATTTCACGCCAAACCCAAGGTTAAGGATAATGCGCAAAGTTCAATATCTAGTGTAGGTCTAGATGGTGTACTATATTTATTAGGTTATCACGACCGTCATATCGATTTACTAGAATAATCAAAAACTGTTAATTAAGCGGTTTATAAAAGTATCCTAAAGTCTTTTTACTTCCTATTAATTATGCTATTTTGGCATAGTATTCGTTACTATTAAAAGAAACTCAAAACGATTAAGAGTTTTTTTAAGTTATTGCCGAATAATAACGTAAAAATTTATAAAATAGACTAATGCGATATTTGTCCCTTATCCTTATATGCTTTTGTTTTCAATTTAGTTGTGCACAAGAGTCTAATAAACAATCTCCAAATAATCACCCTTTACATTCCGAAGATCCAATAGAGCAGCAAAAATGGGTAGATAGCATCTATAATTCTATGTCTATTGATGAACGTATTGGCCAGCTTTACATGGTGCAAGTCATGTCTAAAAATAGTGATATAGTAAATAACAAAGTTGTAGATTTAATTAAGAAGCAACATATTGGTGGAGTCATTTACTCAAATGGTGGTCCTTACAGACAAGCTAAACTCAACAATCTTTTACAAGCCGCTTCTAAAATTCCACTCTTGGTTGGTATGGATGCAGAATGGGGTTTGAGTATGCGTTTAGATTCTACGTACGCTTTTCCTTGGAATATGACACTTGGTGCGATTAAGGATAATGAACTTATAGAGCAAACTGGCAGACAAATGGGTGAGCATTGTAAGCGCTTGGGAGTTCATTTTAACTTTGCACCTGTAGTAGATATAAATACGAATCCTAAAAATCCAATAATCGGTAACCGTTCTTTTGGAGAAGATAGAGATAACGTTACAGAAAAGGGTTTGGCACTAATGAAAGGTATGCAAAGTACAGGTACACTGGCAAATGCAAAGCACTTTCCAGGTCATGGAGATACTGCAGACGATTCGCACTACAAACTACCAACCATAAATTTCAGTGCAGAACGTATAGATTCAATAGAATTATATCCATATAGAAAATTGATTAAGGAAGGCTTGTCTAGCGTTATGGTAGCGCATCTTAATGTGCCGAGTTTAGAAAAGAAAGCAGGTTTACCGTCCTCATTATCTAAACATATCGTTACAGATATATTAAAAGACTCTTTAGGGTTTAAAGGCTTAATTTTTACGGATGCCTTAACCATGAAAGGTGCTGCAGATTTTAGCGAAACAGGAGCTATAGATTTAGCAGCTTTTCTTGCAGGAAATGATGTCTTATTAATGTCCGAAGATGTTTCTATCGGTACTAAAAAAATCCTCGAAGCTT
>Ga0209828_1002045_pt1 | contig 17375 bp, 16 predicted proteins | sample MaitaG_FD_187429 | JGI IMG/M metagenome (GOLD analysis project Ga0209828, IMG submission 187429) | Marine algal microbial communities from Maine, USA - Maine_Asex2 metaG (SPAdes) (version 2) | ecosystem: Host-associated > Algae > Red algae > Unclassified | place: Maine, USA | collected 2015-01-05 | reverse complement strand
ACTTCGGCTATGTGTAGAAATGGGATTCGAAGCATGGGTGCTATCTCCGGTACAAAACGATGTACATCATTGCAGGAAATAACAATAAATTCAGAGCCAGCATCTTCGAGACTTTGGCACGCACCAAGAATGATTTTACACGCTGCCTCTTCATCCTTACGCTCAATAACTGCGTCAACATAATCTTGACGATTTAAGCTTTCTAGTGTGATTCTAGCAGACGCTACACTGCCTAATTGAGTTTGCATTAACTCGTTTAAACGCTGGTAATACTGTGCGGTAGATACCCAGCTCAGCCCACCTAATAAGCCAATTTTTTGCATGTTACCTCGAATAATGTCACAAACGTTTTGATGGTACTCAATTTGCTGCTGCCAAACGCGCTACTGGTTCCTCTTTAATTGGCCAATGTAAAACAGCAGCCACTAGCGACAAACCAACGCCTATCCACCAGACCAAGTCATAATTACCGGTTCGTTCATAGGTCCAGCCGCCTAGCCATACCCCACTGAAACTGCCTAGCTGATGGCCTAAAAACACAAAGCCGTAAAGCGTTGACATATAACGGGTGCCAAACATAACGGCCACTAAGCCGGATGTAGGCGGTACGGTAGCGAGCCAGAGGAAGCCCATGACAGCACAAAATGCAAAAATGCTAACTAGGGTGACCGGCGTTAACACGAAGAGCGTAATAGCCACGCCGCGTAGTAAATAGATGGTGAGCAAGACCCAGCGACGCTCATATTTAGATGACAACACACCCGCCATATAAGCCCCAAAGACGTTGCACAAGCCAATAGTCGCGATGCTCCACGCACCAATTTTGGCATCAAACCCTAGGTCTGATAAGTAGGCGGGCAAGTGCACGGTGATAAATGCCACGTGGAATCCGCAAACAAAGAAACCCATTACTAGTAGCACGTATGACCTGTGCGCGAAGGCTTCTTTAAGTGCTTCTCCCATATTTTGCTTGGGGAGTTTTTTATCAGCCGCAGATTCGCCAGCGTAAGGTGCTAAGGGCATGGCTAGCAATATCATCACAAACGCAGAGGCTGCGAGGATATGCAGGGTGTTGATCCAACCCACGCTGTCGATTAATTCCTGTGCGATGGGCACTACTAAGAACTGCCCCATCGAGCCTGCGGCGGTGCCCACGCCTAATATCCATTGGCGTCTATCTTCACTCACTGCTCGCGCGAGTGCAGGTAAAATAATACCAAATGAGGTTCCGGCCACGCCCGCACCCACCAACATGCCGACCGTTCCGTGTAACATCCAAGGCTCGGTCACGTGGGGCATTAAGCCCATGCCCGCGGCATAGAGTAGGGTACCGGCCGCAATCACTTTGATATTGCCAAAGCGGTCAGCTAAAGCACCGGCAAATACGGCGACCACGCCCCAAACTAGGTTTTGGATAGCGAGCGAGAGGCCAATAATGTCACGGCCCCAGCCATTAGCATCGCTCAGTGGTTTGACGTAAAGGCCAAAGCCTGCGCGATAACCAAATGAAAGCAGCACCAGCAGACAGGCAGAGATTATTAGGAAGTAGCTACTAGGTGGGATTTTGGAGAGGGCTTTGCTCATGGCGTTGCGCCTTAAAATCAAATAATAAGGCCAGCATAAAGCAATGCTAGGAATTATGCAGGCGATGCTTTGAAACAATGCTGCATAATTTCCAGAAGCATTTTATTTAACGACTACCTTCTCTAGGGTAAAGCGATCGTAAGAACAAGCCGAGACCGCCAAAGGCCAGTACCAAAATGACGATCAGATCAAACGCTGACATGCGCTGAAAGCTGAAGTTTACACTTGCTATGACACCGAAAATCAGCGAAACCACTGAGACGCCCGCCAGTATCCAGCCTGCATAGCTTTTGGAGTTATAGAAAATTAACCCCACGCCAAAAATAAACGGGATCATAATCATGCCGCTAGTGATGTTAAAGCCACCCGCGCTGTAAACATTATAGCCGAAGCCAAAACGAGATCGGATGACGATAGCGTTCAGCAGCATATAAAAACCGCTACACATCATCACTAAACCGAGTAAAAATTGCATTAGTCCGCCGTCCGAACCACCTGCTCCACGCATAGTATTTTCCTGATTATTGTTAAAATTATTCGTCAATAGCCATGCTATCAAACGAACGAATAGATTGGTATTCTTTCGGATACTATGAGGCGTTGCCCTTGTAAACTTTAACCAGACGAGGTGCAACAATGAAGCCACTAACGACCCTTGAGCTACTTTATACTCTAGTTGGTTTTGACACCACAAGCCGTCAAAGTAACTTGCAGCTGATTAACTATGTTAGAAACTATCTTGAGGATTATGGGGTTAAATCGACGCTAATATATAACGATGAAGGGGACCGAGCGAACCTCTACGCAACGATTGGCCCGCATGATGTGGGCGGTGTTTTGCTCTCGGGCCATACCGACGTAGTGCCGGTTACGGGCCAAGCTTGGGATTCTGATCCGTATCAAATTACCGACCGAGACGGTATTCTTTATGGTCGCGGCAGTAGCGATATGAAGGGCTTTATTGCCGCGACGTTGGCCGCTGTGCCGACAATGGTTGATCAGCATTTGCAAACCCCGCTGCACCTAGCATTTTCCTACGATGAAGAGATTGGCTGTGTCGGTGCAAAGGATATGGTCGAAAAGCTCAAATTGCTTGAGGTCAAGCCGAAGCTCGGTGTTATCGGCGAGCCAACCCTCATGCAAAGTATCGTTGGGCATAAGGGAAAACGAACCTTCCGTGTTGAATTTACTGGGTTTTCTTGTCACTCCGCTTACTTAGATGACGGGGTGAATGCCATCGAACATGCCGCAAAGCTCATCTTGTTTATCCAGCAAATGAATCAAAAGCTAGTTGATCGTGGGCAGACAGATTCTGGCTATTCAGTAGATCATTCAACGTTCCAAACAGGTGTGATCAGCGGTGGCACGGTGATTAATATCGTACCGCGGAGCTGTGAATTTGTGTTTGAAATTCGTCATCTACCACAGCATGACGTTGAAGCAATGCTCAAAGAAATTACGGATTATGCGGTTCAGGAGGTGCTGCCAGCGATGCGCGCTATCAATGAAGAATGCGACATTATCTTCACGACTCTATCGGCTTATCCGGGTATGCATACGCACACTGAATCTGAGTGCGTGGAATTGGTCACCTCATTGACGAATCACGCCTGTACCGGCGAAAAAGTGAGTTTTGGAACCGAGGGTGGCTTGTTTCAAGAGCATCTGGATATGAACTGCGTCGTGTGCGGGCCCGGGAGTATTGAACAGGCTCACAAGCCTAATGAGTTTATTCATCAGGCGCAGTTGATGGAGTGTGATGGCTTTTTGCAGCGGTTAGTACAGAGTTGCCGAACCGCTGGCTAAGCTATCTGTTGTGATGAATTCACCAACATTTTGAGTGCTAAGCGATGAATATTGTTTTGAAAAACACCGCAAAGTTATCCCGTTGTCGACAATATCGTTATGCGCTATGGCGCACATGGGACGACAGCAAACCCTACGTAATGTTTATCGGGCTAAACCCGTCAACGGCTGATGAAACAACCGATGATCCTACGCTAATTCGCTGCATGAACTTTGCTGAGTCATGGGGATATGGTGGCGTTTGTATGGCGAATCAAAGGGCAGATGTGGTCCCAGCTGGGTTAGATTATTGAGTTAAAGCCGCTTTCACCTCAGAGCTATAAGTCCGACTAACTGGCGCCGTGCTTCCATCTGATAATACTAAATACTGCTTTCCATCGACCTTCTTCTGTTCAACCATATGCTTGTGCGTAACCCACCAAGAACGATGCACCCGAATCCCATTCTTCTCACCTAATTCCTTAATTGCATCCGATAGTCGAATCAAAATCAACTCATTGCCATGTGTCGTTCTAACATCAACATAATGATCCTGGGCTTGCAGGCTAATCACGTCATTACCAAGAGACTTTGTCAGTCGCAGATAGAAAGGCGAGCTTTCTTCTGAAGCTTCGATGCTTTCAGGTGGCTCCTCACCACTTGTGGACTCTGATGCCTGAACCTCAGGCTTTTTAACTTGCTCAAGCGTGTCATCAACAATAAAGAAGATGGTGGAAATAGCCAGTGCAATAAGCATGCAGCTTATTCCTAAAAGCGCCAATGCTCCCCAATTTATCTCATCAACCCCTAGAATCACTGTATTGATAAAAAGCACGAGCATCGCAACGGTGAATGCAGCCGCTAAACTGCTAAAAACTCTTGCGGTAATCTCCGATTTGCCAGCCTTTCTAAGCGTTATCAGCACGACCTGTAAGATAAACGTCGAGCAAAAGTTAGTGCTAACCGCGATACCGCCCCAGTAGATAAAAAGTTGTACCGTACTAAACCGCTCACCGGTAGAAAATGGCGCAGCTACCGTGAGGATGCAGACGATGCACAAGAGTACAGCCCAGAACCTAGGCGACGTAGCTTGCTGTGTCATTTCACGAATCGCGAGTTGCATTGCTGAGCTTTCCACGAATTATAAGTCCTGTTGGCGCAGTTTCAGTTGAGTGTTGGTCAATACAAACTATTCTAGTCTCAGTGTTTAGTTAACAACAGAGGCCTTAATGATGAATCTTGATATTTTATTTAACTCGTCTCCAGCGATACAGATCCATATCTATGTCGCCATGCTAGCATTTTTTGTTGGAGTGTTTGTTTTATGGCGACGTAAAGGCACCGCTAACCATAAACTGTGGGGTAAAGTTTGGGTCGTCTTAATGGTGCTGACAGCACTCACGTCGTTTTTTATTAATGAAATTCGCTTGGTTGGGCCATTTAGTCCGATCCATCTCATTTCATTGTTTACATTGATTTCTTTATATTTTGCAGTGAAACAAGCTCGTAGCGGAGATATTGAAAGCCATCGCCGTTCGATGAAATCCACTTTCATTGGAGCTATTGGTATTGCAGGTACTTTGGCTTTTATGCCTGGCCGTAGAATGTATGATGTTATGATCGAACCAACCTTCACTAAGTTGTCTTCAGGTGATTTTAACAGTCCATTGCTATCGTTATTTGGCGGGCATTGGCAACTGCCGTTGCTGATCGTTGTGGTTGTGACTTTGGCAGGCTTTAGCAAAAAAATAGTCGGACTGTTTAGGTCTTGATAGGTGCGTTTTGAGATGAAAGAAATTGAAACCTTAGAAAGCAAAGTCGTCTACCAAAATAAGTGGATGAGCGTGCGTGAAGATAAAATTAGGCGAGCCAGCGGTGCTGAAGGCATCTTTGGTGTAGTAGATAAGGCTGACTTTGTTGTGATCTTGCCGATCCAAGAGGGCTATGTTCATCTGGTTGAGCAATACCGATACCCCGTAGAGCAGCGTTTTTGGGAGCTGCCACAAGGTTCTTGGGAAGATAGCCCCGATGCTGATCATGCCACCCTTGCGGCTGGTGAGTTAAAGGAAGAAACGGGTTTAGTCGCGAAGAAAATGGACTACCTGGGTCATCAATATCATGGCTATGGTTACTCTAGCCAAGGTTTTCACACCTATCTAGCAACCGGTTTAACGATGACTACTACAAGTCTGGATCAGGAAGAAGAAGGGCTTATTTCTAAAAGGTTTAGTCTCGTTGAGTTTGAAGAAATGATTGTGTCTGGAATTATCAAAGATGCGACGACTGTTAATGCTTATGGCTTAGCTAAAATCAAAGGCTTGATCTAATATAGAGGTGTCTTTTTTGATTCTGCGGTTTGGGTTGAGGATCTTGATGGCAATATTATACAGTCGATTGCAGAAGTTAGAGCCTTAAGTGGTAGCTATCTCAGCGATCAAGAGCAAGCTCGATACTCAAAATCCAACCCAAAACCATTAATCCTCAAATAAGAAACCTGCATGTAATCCGCCTGTAAAGTCGCACTGACTTTAATCCGAATAATAGTATCTCTGCCACACGCCGACCATTGCGTCGTATTACTCAAGAGCTCGGTATTTTGATAGATGGCTGAATCTAATTTTGACTCTGTGTTCTCAAACTCACTACCAGTAAAGCCGGTGTCTAGTTGAATACTGGACTTTGATGCATCATCCAGCGCTAAAAATGATTGCACCGATGCCTTGCTAATGCCTACTTGATAGCCCTTGACGACTTTGACAGCGAGCGCCACATCGCACTTCTTTCTGATAAAACTTCGTGCTGGTGGTTTACTGGAAAGCACGAATTTCAAGGGAATAATCCGCAGCGAAGTATCGTCTAGTTTTACTAAAGCTTGACTGACCAATTCAGTCTCCTCAGGACAGCCATTGCCAGCTAGACCAACTTTTCCGAAGCTGACTTTGTCGCTGGCGTAGGACGTTGAGCTTGCTAAGGCTGTCAGTATCAGTGCAAACAGTAAATGCCGTTTCATGTCTATACCCTCTCTTAATATCAAGGGTATAGACATATTCGGTAGTAGACTGGTTCAACCGATCTCAGTGAGTTCAATGCCAGCTAATGCTGTATTTTTGGGTCGACCTGATATGGTTATTACGCAATGCTTTTGGATAGTAGCGATCGTCATTGCGGTGCTTGTCAGGTTTTAATTCAGCACAATATCGCTCAACTTCTTCCATTGACTGATTGATTTCATCATCAGAAGTTCTCTTGCTAGGGTGCTTTAGTTCTGCCAAATAGGCCTTACTAACCGTGCAGTACTCTGACCGAATCCAATTGGCACGAGCATCATCCTGCAGTTTTTTATCATAAGGATTAGCACAATAGTGCTCGACTTCGAGATTGACGGTGTCGCTTAGTTTAGCTGCTTGCTCATCTGTCATGTGGCGGCGCTCTCCTTGGTAAGTGGAATCTCCACCCCAAGCCAATCGAAAGCTGCCATCTTCATCTAAGTATCGGCCATGGCCAGCTTCTTGCAATGCCGCTTGACGCATTCTTGCATCGGTACAAAGCTTGCTTTTTATGCTGCTAACAACTGTTTGTTTTACTTTTTGTGGTGCTTTTGAAAGGTCATATTCGACAGCATCTAGGTCAGGCATAGCCGTGGGCATTGCATGATTCACCATTTCAGACGCGACCTTAGGCATCATTTCAGTTTTTGGTGATTTCGTTCCAGTTAGCTCAATATCATACGATACTGGAGTCTGTGAGCTGGTGGTACCACTTGCTAGATTAAACATTTGGCTCTGCTGCTTTTTAGGTGCTTTATCACTGTAATGGGTGACACCATTAGCATCAACCCACTTGAAGATCCCCGCGTGTGTAGGAGCACCAAATAATAGGGTGATAGGTATTAATAAAACAATCGGTAGGTTCTTAAACATAGCAGTTCCTTCGCATTTAACTTTGACAAATTCGGGGGGTGTTGAATATCTGTGATAAGCACTTACTGTATTAGAGCCAGTAGCTGATCGAGTGTTTCCTCTGAGTTCCTTACCCTTACCTCTGGAACTTCTTCTTCCTTCAGTGTTAGATGGCGAGGTAACACAACGTCTGGTCGAAGCGCTATTGGGTAATAACGGTTGTCGTTTCGGTATCGGCCAGGTGCTAATGGAGCACAGAAGCGCTTAACTTCCTGAGCTTGCTCGTTAATACGAACCTCTGTGGCTCTCATAAAGGGGTGCTCTAAATCTTCTAAGACGGCTTTGCTGACCGTGCAATATTCAGAGCGAATCCAATTAGCTCTAGCCGTTTCCTGAAGCGCCTTGTCATTAGGAATAACGCAATACTGTTCAACTTCAAACATTGCTTTTTTAGTTTTCTTGACGACTTCTTTGTCAGTTAAAAAGCGGCGCTTACCTTGGTAAATACCATCGCCTCCCCAAACGAGACGGTAGTTCCCTTCTTCATCGGAATAGGCTCTGAATCCTTTTTCTTGCAATGCGGACAACAAGATCCTTTTCTCACTACAGAGTTTTTGTTTGATGTTTTTGGTGGCATTTACAAAGTCGTATTCCTCTGCATCCAGGTTTGGTTTTGTCTCTAGGAGAGCTACTTGGCTCTGTTCTGTTTCTTCAATCAGTTGGAACTCTCTGAACTCTTGTGGCTGAGATTCTGCTACTGGCAGAGTCTTTGCCCTGAGCTTTTTAGTTGGCTTAGTAGAGGCAGATCGGTTCGTAACACGATTTTTCTGAGCAGGAGCAGCAGGCCGACTCGTAACTTTGCGCTGTTGTGCGGGAGAGGCAGGTCTGTGTAATACCTGGCGCTGTCTGGCAGGAGTAGACCTTCGAATAATTTTGCGCTGTGGAATTGGTTTAGATCGAGGTGTCACACTTCTAGGCTGGCCTGGAAAATTTATTCTTGTTTCTCTGCTAGCGTTATTTTTAGTGGCTGCCGGCCTTCTTAGTTGCCCAAAATCGAGAGTTTGGCTTTGTCTAGCTTGCGGAGCATTATCACCGTAATGAGTTATTCCATTATCATCGACCCATCTGTAGATTTCAGCATGGGCAGATGCTCCAAATAATAGAGTAACTGTCATTAGTAATATTGAAAAACGACTCTTAGGCATAGCATTTCCTTTAAAATGAACCCAGACTTAATCCGTCTGAGTGATATGAATACCACAGAAATTTATTTTTGTTATATGTAGGGATCTGCTATCTGGTTATGCGGTAATAATCAGCGGATACGCTAGTTTTTGGGGTAGTGACAGGCTGTACAAACGGTATAGCTGAGCATTTTCAAATGCTGGCCAAATAGCGATATTAACAACAGCTTCTAAGGGGAATGAGTGATGGAATTTGAAAGTTGGTTGGCGTTTTGTACGATACTCGCAGGGCGTGATGGTGGCATTAACCAATCCCAAAGCGATTGTTAGCAATACAGCGCTAGCTTCCTACTAATCAGTTGTAAGCTGACGAGCAATCACCATCTTCTGAATATCGCTAGTCCCTTCATAAATCTGCGCCACCCGCACATCCCTGGCAATACGTTCAACAGGGAAGTCCTTAAGATATCCATAACCTCCATGAATCTGAATCGCATCGGAGCAAATCTTTTCAGCGGCTTCAGAAGCGAATAACTTCGCCATGCAAGCTTCTTTCAAAGAAGGTAAGCCAGCTTCCTGAAGCTCTGCTGCATTCAACACTAATAAGCGTGCGGCTTCCAGCTGCGTTGCCATCTCCGCTAACCGAAATCCAACAGCCTGATGTTGCATAATCGTCTGCCCAAAGCTCTCACGCTCCTTAGCATAATTAAGCGCTGCTTCATAAGCTGCACGCGCCATCCCTACAGATTGCGCCGCAATACCAATGCGCCCTGCTTCAAGATTACCGAGCGCTATTTTGTACCCTTGGCCTTCTACACCGATTAAATGGTCGGCGGAAATGCGACAGTTATCAAACAGGATTTGTGCGGTGTCTGAAGCGTGCTGCCCCATTTTATCTTCAAGGCTGGCGACCTTATAGCCTGGGTTGTCTGTTGGGATGGCAAATGCGCTAATGCCACGTTTCCCCGCTTCTGGGTCAGTGACGGCAAATACAATAGCGACATCAGCATTTTTGCCTGAGGTGATAAATTGCTTGGTGCCGTTCAATACATAGTCATCGCCATCTTTAACCGCGCTAGTGCGTAGCGATGAGGCATCAGAACCCGCCTGAGGTTCGGTTAAGCAAAAGCAACCCAACATTTTTCCAGACGCCAATGGCTTTAAGTAGGTATTTTTCAGGAAATCGCTGCCAAATTGCAACAACGGCCCGCAAACTACCGAGTTATTGACGCTCAAAATAGTAGAGCACGACCCATCACCCGCCGCGATTTCTTCTATCGCTAGCGCAAAAGAAATATAATCAATGCCGGCACCACCCCATTCTTCAGGAATGGTCATGCCGTATAAGCCAAGTTCGCCCATAGCTTTAAGTTCTTCAATAGGGAATTTTTTGGTCTTGTCCCACTCCGCCGCGTTGGGTGCGAGACGTTCCTGTGCAAAGTCTCGTGCCATATCTCTGATCATGATTTGTTCTTTGCTAAGTATCATTAGCTTGGTCCTGTTTGTTTTATAGCTACGTTAATATGATTAGAGGAGTTCAACCGCCATGGCCGTCGCTTCACCGCCACCAATGCAAAGGGATGCGACGCCTTTTTTAAGCTTGCGATGCTGTAAGGTTGAAATCAGTGTCACTAAGATTCGAGCGCCTGATGCACCGATAGGGTGGCCTAGCGCGCAGGCACCGCCGTTCACGTTTACCTTGTCATGTGACAGCTCAAGGTCATGCATTCCGGCCATGGTAACAACCGCGAAAGCCTCGTTGATTTCATATAGATCGACTTCGTCACTCGCCCAGTTCACTTTTTTGAGAAGGTTTTTCATCGCATCGACAGGTGCTGTGGAAAACCATGCTGGTTCGTGAGCAAAGGTAGTGTGTCCTTTAATCACAGCGATTGGTTTTAAATCCCGCTTTTCCGCTTCGCTCCGGCGCATCATAGTTAAGGCTGCTGCACCATCTGATATGGAGCTGGAGTTAGCTGCGGTCACTGTACCGTCTTTACGAAAAGCTGGTCGTAGCGTCGGTATTTTGTCGATTCTGGCGTTAAAAGGCGATTCGTCAGCGCTTACAAGCGTATCGCCTTTGCGCGATTTAACGGTAACAGATGTTATCTCTGCTTCAAATGCGCCCGAAGTACTAGCTTCTTGCGCGCGCTTTAGTGATGTAATTGCAAATTCATCCTGCGCTTCACGTGTAAAGTTGTATTTGTCTGCACATTCTTCTGCAAATGACCCCATCAAACGCCCCGTTTCGTAAGCATCTTCTAAACCATCAAGGAACATATGATCTTTGACTTCACCATGACCCATGCGCATACCGCCACGCGCTTTTGGCAGGAGGTAAGGGGCGTTGCTCATGCTTTCCATGCCGCCTGCCACTATTATGTCATTGCTGCCAGCCAGCAACGAGTCATAGGCTAGCATCGTTGCCTTCATACCAGAGCCGCACATTTTGTTGACGGTGGTGCAGCCAGCACTCAGGGGAAGTCCAGCGCCTAAGCTAGCTTGACGGGCTGGGGCCTGACCTTGACCAGCAGGTAGCACGCAACCCATCAATACTTCCTGAACATCTTCTGGAGCAATGCCGGAGCGTTCTACTGCCGCTCTAATCGCGGCCGCGCCTAATTGCGATGCAGTCATCTCGGATAGCGAGCCTTGGAAGCTCCCCATCGGCGTGCGCGCTATACCTGTAATTACTATTGGGTCGTTCATGTGTTCTCCATCTCTGTTCGGGTGACGGTACTTTGCAAAATATACCCACCGCCTCTAATAGTTCTAAATAAAGGCGTCTCTGACTCTGGGATGATCTTCTTGCGAAGCTGCCCAACACGTACATCAATAGTACGGTCGAACGGGCCAGCATCCCGCCCGCGAGTTTGTTGCAGTAAATAATCACGACTCAGCACGGTTTCAGGATGCTTGAGGAAGATGAGTAATAAATCAAATTCCGCAGGTGTTAAATCTACCAGTTGTAGTTCAGATGAGTGCAGCTCACGCACCTTATTGTCGAGGCAGTAGCCCTGAAATAGGTAGCATCCGGTATCTGGTTCAGGAGCCGTTTTCTGTCGATCCAGCCTACGTAAAACAGCATTGGATCGCGCCAATAATTCACTCATTTCAAAGGGCTTGGGTACGAAGTCATCTGCGCCACCATTCAAACCGGTCAAGCGATCGCTTAGTTCACTTTGCGAAGTCAGCATAATGACGCCCGCGTCGTATTCCTGTTTGACCTCATCTAGGAGTGTAAAGCCATCTTTGTCCGGTAAGTTTACGTCCAGAAACACCATGTCGATGGCGTGCAGCTTGAGTAACTGATGCATCTCTTCGCCGGAGCCTGCACAATAAACTGTAGCTCCATTTTTCTGAAAATAGCGTTTGATTAGCGATTGGATCGCTGTTTCATCATCGACAATTAAAATTTGGTTGGCTATTTCAGGCATCAGAGGCCTCTAACAGCTGTTCCAGTTTGGTCGCGAGCTGATTGCGCTGGAAAGGCTTGCGCAAGAGATGTTGCTCGTCCAAGCCTGCATCTAATTGTTCAGAATAACCCGTCATGCAAAGCACTTTAGTGGCGGGGTGCTCCTGATGAACCCGTGCGTAGAGGTCAAGCCCGCTAATCGAGCCTGGCATAACAATATCGGTTAGGACTAGGTCATAAGCGGGGTTGTCTTTGAGCTGCGACAGGGCAAGATCCCCGTTCTCTGCCAAATCAACATCATAACCCATTTTATTTAAGGTGCGATGTACGAACTGGCGAACCCCTTCATCATCTTCAACTAATAACACGCGCGCACTCTGTGGTCCTGGTTTGCTTAGCGCTTCTTTTACATCACCCGTATTAATATGCTGATTGTCGATCGGAAAAATGAGCCGTATGGTCGTGCCAGAACCCAGCGTCGACTTTATATCTATGCCGCCGCCGGACTGTTTAATAAAGCCATACACCATGCTCAAACCAAGCCCTGTCCCAACGCCTGAAGGCTTAGTCGTGTAAAACGGTTCAAAGGCACGGTTGATTGTTTCCTCCGACATGCCGTCGCCCTCATCTTTAACGCTGAGCATGAGGTAATCGCCACTAGGCAAGTCAGTGAAATTTTGGTGCTGTTCGGGTTTGAAATAGCGCTGTGTGCGAATGCTTAATTTTCCGCCTTTCGGCATCGAGTCTCTGGCGTTCAGCGCTAAATTTAGCAGGCAGGTTTCTAGTTGGTTTTTATCAATTAATGCAAGTGGTAGGGCGGTGCCAAGATTTTGCCTAACCTGTATGGTTTCACCCAATGTACGCTGTAACAGCTGGCTGAAATCTTCAACCATCATATTGATATTGGTTGGCTTGGGCTTGAGTGCCTGACGCCGTGAGAAGGTCAATAAGCGTTGAATTAACTCGCCACCCCGTTTAGCGGCCTGTTGGCAATGTTGAATCACTTCGCGCATTTCAGCGGTATCTAAGCTGTCGTCCTCAATGAAGTTGAGGTTGCCCAAAATGATAGTTAAGAGGTTATTGAAGTCGTGAGCGATGCCACCAGTTAAGCGTCCAAGTGCCTGCATTTTCTGTGATTCAACCAGCTCGCGTTGGGTTTGCTTGTGCTCGGTAAGGTCTTGGCCTAAAAAGAAGTAGCCCAGTAGGTTTTTGTCATCATCAAAGTGAGGAATAAATGAAATCGACACGTCCATTGTTGAGCGGCCTTTGCGGCGAATAATATACTCACTAGAGGCTTCAGTGCCTTGTAAAACGATAGCAATATCGCGTTCAAACTGTGGTCTGTTTTTTGCCTCAACCAAATCATAAATAGAACTGCCAATCAGCTGCTTACGATCAAGCCCGAACCAGCTTTTATGCACGTTATTAGCAAACTGATAATGGTTATCTTTATCTATATAAGCAATGAGCGCAGGTACTGCGTCAGCGATCTGACGGATCCACAGTTCGCTTTCGTGTAGGGCGTTGGCTGTTTTTAAATGGGCTTCAGTTTCTTGTCGGTATTCTTCGGTTCTTTTTACAACGCGATTTTCAAGACGGGCCTCAGCGTGGCGCTGGTCGGTTACATCAGTGTAAGTGGTGACGAAGCCACCGTTCTTGATCGGGTTGCCGCGCACTTCTATAATCGTTCCATCTGGGCGAATACGATCAAAAACATGGGGTTGGAAGTTTTTGGCTAGCGTGACGCGCTCAGCCACTAACGCATCAATATCTCCCTCGCCGTATTCGCCTCTTTCAGCGTTGTAGCGGAAGAATTCGCTGAGGTGTTGATTGGTTTTAGCGAGTGACTCGGGCAACTCTAGTAACTCCAGCATGCGTTTATTGCACGCAACCAAGCGTAACTCGTGGTCGAAAACTGTCATGCCTTGATCTAGGTAGTCAAGGGCGTCAATGGTCCATTCGTTGCGTTGTTCTAGGGTGCTTGGTTTTAGCATGGAATGAGTATTGCGGTTTTTGCTGGGGATTTGTAGCTTTTTACAGACGCTTTACAAATAAATCCCCCAGTTCTTGGACAGCCACACACAATTGAGTTTAGGATAGCGTTCAGAGGACGTTAACCTTACGAACCGGAGTTTAAGTGGCTACTACACCTGATACTTTCCCCAAAGTCCTAATGGATAACGCTGCGAAATTCGCAAATAAAGCAGCTATCCGTGAAAAGGATTTTGGGATCTGGCAGACTTGGACATGGTCCATGATGCGAGATGAGATATTCGCGCTGGCCAATGGCCTAGCAGCGATGGGCTTCAAGCGCGGCGATAAAATCGCCATTGTAGGGCGCAACCGACCCCGCCTTTATTGGAGTATTTGCGCAGCGCAATGCCTCGGTGGAATTCCTGTTCCGGTTTACCAAGACTCTGTCGCTGACGAAATCCAATACGTACTAGAGCATTCTGAAGTTCGCTTTGTTATGGCGGAAGATCAGGAGCAGGTCGATAAGATGCTGGAGATCATCGATCGCTGCCCGAACATGGAGCAGATTATTTATGATGATCCACGTGGGCTTAAAGACTATGAAGCAACGCAGCTAAACGACTTTGCCGATGTGCAGAAAAAAGGCCGTGAGTTTGCCAAAGAAAATCCAGATTATTTAACGCAAGAAATCGAACAGGGCGCGGGCTCAGACATCGGTATCTTCCTGTATACCTCAGGCACTACGGGTAAGCCGAAAGGCGTTGTCATGACCAATGACAATATTATTATTACCGCGCGCAACAGCATCGAGTTCGATAAGCTAACGTCTGACGAAGACATCGTTTCCTACCTGCCGATGGCTTGGGTGGGTGATCACATCTTCTCTTACGCACAGGCGTATCTCACTGGTTTTTGCGTTAACTGTCCAGAAAGTGAAGCCACGGTTGCGTCTGATTTACGTGAAATTGGCCCAACTTACTACTTTGCTCCGCCGCGTGTTTTTGAAAACATCCTTACCAGTGTGACGATTCGCATGCAGGATGCGGGTAAGCTTAAGCAGAAGATGTTCAATTACTTCATGGGTGTGGCCAAGAAAGTAGGCGTTGCCAAGCTGGATGGAAAGCCTGTTTCAGGCAAAGAAAACTTCCTGTATTGGCTGGGTAATATTTTGGTCTACGGGCCATTAAAAAATACGATGGGATTCAGCCGTATTCGCTTGGCTTATACAGCCGGTGAAGCAATTGGCCCTGAAATATTCGATTTCTTCCGCTCTTTAGGTATCAATATTAAGCAGCTCTACGGTCAGACCGAAGCGGCAGTCTTTATCACCATGCAGCCAGACGGCGAGATTTATGCCGATACAGTTGGCGTTCCAGCGATTGGTGTCGATGTAAAAGTGAATGATGACGGTGAGGTTATTTATCGCGGCCCCGGTGTTTTTCACAGCTATTATAAAAACGAAGAGTCTACCCGCGAAACAAAGAACGATGAGGGTTGGGTGCTAACGGGTGATGCAGGTTATTTTGCAGATAACGGCCACCTAAAAATTATTGATCGCGCCAAAGATGTTGGTAAGTACAGTGATGGCAGCATGTTTGCGCCCAAGTACATCGAAAACAAACTTAAATTTTTCCCAGATATCAAAGAAGTGGTCGCCATTGGTGATAGCAAGGATTACTGCACGGCCTTTATCAATATCGATCTAGAAGCGGTGGGTAACTGGGCTGAACGCAATAACGTACCTTACGCGAGTTATCAGGAATTGGCGGGTGATGAACGCGTTTATAAGATGATTCAAGATAGTATCGAGCAGATGAATGAAGACCTCTCGACGGATAGTTTGATGTCGAACTCTCAGGTTCATCGCTTCTTGATTTTGCATAAAGAGCTCGACCCCGACGATGGTGAGCTGACTCGTACCGGTAAAGTGCGCCGCCGAATCGTTAACGAAAAATATTCAGTCCTAATTGATGCTTTATACAACGGTGCAAAAGACTGCTACATCAACACTGAAGTGGCGTTTGAAGATGGCCGAAAGGGTTCAATCGAGGCAACGTTGAAAATAGTTGATGTGAAAACCTTCGAGCCTGCCGTAGCGTTAAAGGAGGCTAGCTAATGACTGATGCACGCAAAGCTGGCGACACAATACTGGAAGTTAAAGACATTTCACTGTCGTTTGGTGGTGTTAAAGCACTAACCGATGTTAGTTTCGATATTAAGCAAGGTGAAGTACGAGCGATAATTGGTCCCAATGGTGCCGGTAAAAGCTCGATACTGAACGTCATTAGTGGCTTTTATCATCCGCAAGAGGGTGAAGTCTGGTTTGATGGAAAGAAGCGTGGGTCGATAAAGCCCTACCAAGTGGCCCGTCAGGGTGTGTCTAGAACGTTCCAGAATATCGCCTTGTTTAAGGGTATGTCGACGCTCGACAACCTGATGACTGGCCGCATGACGCAAATGAAAACTAATATATTTTGGCAGGCAATTTGGAAAGGGCCGGCTGAAAGGGAGGAGATGGAGCATCGCGAACGAGTCGAGCACATCATTGACTTCTTAGGGATTCAGGCGATTCGTAAGACGCCGGTTGGCCGTCTACCGTACGGTTTACAAAAGCGTGTTGAGCTAGGCAGAGCGTTGGCAGCAGAAGCCAAATTATTGCTGCTCGATGAGCCAATGGCTGGGATGAATCTGGAGGAGAAGGAGGACATGAGCCGCTTTATCCTCGATGTGAATGATGAATTTGGTACCACGGTGGCGCTTATTGAGCATGATATCGGGGTGGTAATGGACCTCTCGGATAGAATTGTCGTGTTGGATTATGGTTGCAAGCTGGCGGATGGAACGCCTGACGTTGTTCGAAACGACCAAAAGGTTATTGATGCGTACTTGGGGGTGAGTCATGACTGATCAGAACACTGTCTATCCCTGTCATCTCGCTAAAATCGTAGGAGGTCTTGCATGAGTCCACTGTTCCTTAATACGCTGGAAGTCATCCTTAACGGTTTGATGACGGGCGTGATGTATTCACTGGTGGCTTTAGGCTTCGTGCTTATCTATAAAGCCTCAGGTATTTTCAATTATGCGCAGGGTGTTATGGCGCTCTTTGCTGCGCTAACGCTTGTTGGGTTTCAGAAGCAGCAGATACCTTTCGCCCACCTCATCAATGCCATCTTCGGAACCAAGATCCACTATTGGGGGGAGGGGATGAATACCTTTTTGGCAATCATCCTAACAATGGGCGTCATGGTGTTATTTGCCTGGCTCTTAGAAAAAATTGTCCTCAAGCACATGGTCAACCAAGCGCCCATTATCTTGTTTATGACGACCATTGGTTTGGCCTACTTCATGGAAGGGTTTGGCGACTTAATGTGGGGCGCAGACATTAAAACACTTGATGTTGGATTACCGTCGGGTGGTTCTTTCTGGTTGGAAGACGTCACGATAGGTTGGGCTGCTGAAGGTTCCAAATACTACGGGATGTATATCGATGTGCTTGATGTTTGGGCAGCGGGTATTGCGATTTTGTTAGTTATC
>Ga0209828_1002043_pt1 | contig 17394 bp, 14 predicted proteins | sample MaitaG_FD_187429 | JGI IMG/M metagenome (GOLD analysis project Ga0209828, IMG submission 187429) | Marine algal microbial communities from Maine, USA - Maine_Asex2 metaG (SPAdes) (version 2) | ecosystem: Host-associated > Algae > Red algae > Unclassified | place: Maine, USA | collected 2015-01-05 | reverse complement strand
CACTGAGAAAGAGTATGCATTTTAAAATCCTAGTCATCGTAGAGCGAAATTAGTGTTTTCTTATGGAATGCATCGTAAAAACAAGATAAATCGTCGGGAGAAGGAAAATTTGAATGAAAATTCTTTTGAACAAGATGAAAAGGGTTTAAAGGATGTTCAGGATCTTTTCTTATCCATAACTCATTTCCATATTCTTACCGTTATACCGTAAAACCCTGCACCGCCAAACCTGTGAGCGAAGCGAAGGCAAAATTAGTTTGAACAAAAAAAAGGATTATAAAGATATTCAGGATTTTCTCTCATTTACTTAAGCTTATCCTAATCTCACCACCATCACTCCGTAAAACCCTGCACCGCCAAACCCTTGAGCAAAGCGAACTGTCACCTGTGAGCAAAGCGAACTGTTTTGCGTGAGGGATAGCAAGGGCGCGAAGCGGTCACAGCTTTGCTGGGACGGAACCCCTGAATAGCCCGACCCAAAGGGGCACGCCCTGGTTGTGATTTGAAAAAGACTAATCGTTTGTACTAAACATGGACGTAATATACGCTCTGTTCATTGCTGCAATATTGTCGGTTGAAATTTCTTTAGGACATTCTACCTCGCAGGCTTTGACATTGGAACAGAATCCAAATCCTTCTTTATCCATCTGTGCAACCATCGTTTGCACACGTTTTTTGTGCTCTACCTGTCCTTGCGGTAACTTGCCTAAGTGACTTACTTTTGCGGCAGTAAATAACATGGCTGAACCATTGGGGCATGCCGCTGCACACGCTCCACAACCGATACACGTCGCTGCATCAAATGCTTCTGCTGCAATACCTCCCTCGATGGGAATAGCATTGGCATCTTGCGCTTGGCCAGTGTTTACGGAAACATATCCACCTGCCTGAATAATTCTATCGAAGGCACTTCTCTCTACTACTAAATCTTTTACCACAGGAAATGCACCTACTCTAAATGGCTCTATTGTGATGGTTTCGTTTTCTTTATAGTGACGCATGTGCAATTGACAAGCAGTCGTTCCTTTTTGCGGACCATGTGGCCTTCCATCTATTACCATACTACAAGAACCACAAATCCCTTCGCGGCAATCGTGTTCGAATGCTACAGGATCTTTCTTTTCTGTAATAAGTTGCTCATTGAGTACATCCAACATTTCCAAAAATGACATATGCTCATCTGCAACTACCGTGTACGTTTCGTAACTCCCAGTTGCAGTTGATGTTTTCTGCCTCCAAATTTTTAAATGTAATTTCATAACAGTTCTGGATTTAAGGTCAACTTATTTATAACTTCTTGTTTTTAATTCAACGTTTTTAAACTCCAATTCTTCTTTGTGTAAGATTGGATTTTGATCATCCCATTCCCAAGCAGCCACGTGTGTATAGTCTTCATCATTTCTCTTCGCTTCTCCTTCTTCTGATTTATATTCTTCTCTAAAATGTCCACCGCACGATTCATTTCTTTCGAGAGCATCAAGAATCATGACTTCTCCCATTTCTAGAAAATCTGCTACTCTCAATGCTTTTTCTAATTCAGGATTAAACTCATCTGATCTTCCTGGCACATATACATCTTTATAAAACTCATCGCGCAACTCTCTAATCATTTTTCTCCCTTTCTGAAGCCCTTCTGCATTTCTGGACATGCCACAATAATCCCACATAATCTTACCAAGACGTCTGTGAAAACTCTCGACGGTTTGGCTTCCATCAATATTCATAATACTTTCCATGCGGCTAGCAACAGCATTTTCTGTTTCTTCAAATTCTGGAAGATCTGTACTAATTTTTGGCGTTCTAATTTCGTTTGCTAAGAAACTTCCGATAGTATAAGGAATCACGAAGTATCCATCTGCGAGACCTTGCATCAATGCAGAGGCACCTAATCGGTTTGCCCCGTGGTCCGAGAAATTTGCTTCGCCGAGTGCAAATAATCCTGGAACATTTGTTTCCAAGTTGTAGTCTACCCAGAGACCTCCCATTGTGTAGTGTATGGCAGGATATATTTTCATAGCCATCTTATATGGATTCTCGCCAGTGATTTTTTCATACATCTGAAACAGGTTCCCATACTTCTTACGGATGACATCTTTTCCTAGTTCTTTTATTTTTTCTTCACTTGGATTTGTAATTCCAGTGGTTAGTGCTTCTGATTTTCCATATCGAGTAATTGCCGAAGCAAAATCTAAATACACCGCTAGTCCAGTCTTACTCACCCCTTTTCCTTCATCACATGCTGTTTTTGCGGCCCTAGATGCGACATCGCGCGGCACAAGATTTCCAAAGGCAGGATATCTCCTTTCTAAATAATAATCTCTATCCTCTTCTGCAATATCTAATGCTGTTTTTTCTCCGCGTTGGATTGCTTCTGCATCGTCTACTGAGTTAGGCACCCAAACACGCCCATCATTCCTGAGTGACTCTGACATAAGTGTCAGCTTGGACTGATATTCTCCTGATACTGGAATACAAGTTGGGTGAATCTGGCAGAAACATGGGTTTGCCATTAATGCACCTCTGCGTACGGCGCGCCAGGCTGCGGATACATTGGATCCCATGGCATTTGTACTTAGGTAGTATACGTTACCATAACCGCCTGTTGCTAAAACGACAGAATGCGCTGCAAAGCGCTCAAGCTCTCCCGTCAATAAATTACGTGCTATAATTCCTCTAGCCTTACCATCTACTTTCACAAGATCCAACATCTCGTGCCTGTTATACATCTTTACCGTGCCCTTCGCAATCTGTCTGCTGAGTGCTTGGTATGCACCTAAGAGTAATTGCTGACCTGTCTGACCACGTGCATAAAATGTTCTTGATACCTGCACTCCACCGAACGATCTGTTTGCTAGTAGTCCACCATATTCTCTTGCGAAAGGAACACCTTGCGCAACACACTGATCTATAATTTCTGTGCTTGCCTCCGCAAGTCTATGTACATTTGCTTCTCTTGATCTATAATCTCCTCCCTTTATCGTATCGTAAAATAAACGATAGACACTATCACCATCATTTTGATAATTCTTCGCCGCATTTATTCCTCCCTGCGCTGCGATACTATGTGCACGTCTTGGACTATCGTGAAAACAAAAACACTTTACCTGATATCCGAGCTCTCCTAAGGTTGCTGCAGCAGATGCTCCTGCTAATCCAGTTCCTACAACGATTACTTCTATGCGTCGTTTGTTATTCGGTGCGACCAAGTTCATTGTGGACTTATACTTTGTCCATTTCTCAGCGAGTGGTCCTGGTGGTACTTTATTTTCTAAAGCCATAATTAATTTTTAAAGTATACGTACAAAGGAATAATAGCAAATGCAAGCGGGACTAATATGGCGTACGCCATGCCTAAGAAATTGATTATCGGTGTATATTTCTTATGGTTAAGACCCAATGTTTGGAATGCCGAAGCAAAGCCATGTGACAAATGAAATCCCAGCGCTATTAAGCCGATCAGATATGCGATTACAATCCAAAGTTCTTTGAACGCAAGATTAACACGTGCATACAAATCTTTCACTTCATTACCATCGTAAGTAACCATATCAAGTTGGCCCATTTTCATTTTTAACCAAAAATCTCCCATATGAATAAAAAGAAAAAATAGAACTAATGTTCCGAGCAAGGCCATATTATTAGATGCCCACGAAGAATTATCTTTTGTTTTTACAACATAGGTAGATCCTTTTTTACTTTTGTTTACTGCCCAAAGAAGTAATCCCTGAACTGTATGTAATAGAATAAAGAAGTATAGCCCATAAGAGATCATCTTTATAAGCGGATTACTGGTCATAAACTTTGCATAAACGTTGAAAGCTTCCCCTCCATCATCATAGAGCAATTGCAAATTTCCAATAAGGTGTGTCACTAGAAAAAGGATAAGAAAGAGTCCTGTGAGACTCATGATTAATTTCTTCCCTATACTAGAAGTCAAAAAATTTATAAACCATTTCATAGATTGAAACTTATCTTGTTAAAAGTAAATATTTAAAGAGCTCTTCTCCTAGACATGTATTGCTAATTGCAGTATTTAGAAAGATTCTATTTTACGAAAAATTCAGGATTTACAGGGGCTTTGCGCTATAAAAGAAGGCAAATATGTAATAATCCTAACGAAAAGAAGCGTGTTTTTGCTAGTGCACTTGATTTTTGTTTTCTCAATGCACTCCCAAGCCTTAAAATGTGAACGTTCTAAGTTATTAGTAAAATTTGGGCATAACCCCCTAACGGCGGTCGGGCTATGCAGGAGTACCGTCACTACGTGACCACCTGCGGTGTCCTTACTATCCCTTATGCAACTTGGATTTCGCGAGATCGCGCGTTCGCGAAGGAGCGATTGTGTGTCTACAAAAGAGGACATCGCGGCCTCTAGGTCTCATGGTCTCCAGTAGCAACTCGCCAAAAGAACAAACAAATCTAACAGCGAATGCAATGAGCGATCTAACAGCGAACAACGTGAGCGATCTAACAGTGAGCAATGCGAACGATCTAACAGTGAGCAACGCGAACGATCCAACAGCGAACAACGTGAGCGATCTAACAGCGAACAACGTGAGCGATCTAACAGTGAGCAACGCGAACGATCCAACAGCGAACAACGTGAGCGATCTAACAGTGAGCAACGCGAACGATCTAACAGCGAACAACGTGAGCGACCTAACAGTGAGCAACGCGAACGATCTAACAGCGAATGCAATGAGCGATCTAAAGTGAGCAACGCGAACGCCCAACCCATAAAAAAAGCCAGTTAATTTCTTAACCAGCTTTTTTAATTCTTTACGTTGTTATGCTTATTTGTAAGTAGCAGTACAAGCGCCAAAAGATACTTTAACCTCATCTCCATCTAACTCTGCACTTGCTAATCCAAAATCAACTGTACAATTTTCAGTGTCAGGAGCAACTTCAATACCACTTACCATAACTGTTGTATCAGATGCAGCAGTAAAAGCAATCGTTGAATCAAATGTAATTGTTGAATCACATCCTTCTACACTATCCTCATCTAAAGTATATGTACCAACCCAATCACCAGCCTCACAAGAGTCACCTCCACAGCTGATTGCAAAACACGCTATACATATCGCGAATAAATAATTTAATACTTTCATTTTAATTTAATTATTAGTAAAAAAATAAGCCAAATAGCGGCTTGGTTTAATTTTGTTTTATCTTTCAAAGCTCGAAGAATGAACTCAAGCGATTTATTCTTATTCATACACGGCAGAACACTCGTCTGCCATGATTGTAATTAACTCATCTCCCAATGCAAAAGTTTCAAAACCATGGGATATCTCCGCAGCTTGAAAATACTATCATCATAGATATAACAAACCTTTGAAGACGATTTTCATTAATGTTGTCAATCGTTTATTATCCCAATTTATGTTATGCAAAAATCTGTTTTTAGCAGCTTAAATTTCACGTAATTCTTGAATCATAAACAACTGTTTTTCAAGCGATTCCGTCAATTTTCACAATCCATAACCACAGGATAACCATCTAACGAAAATACCTTTGAGTATGTGGCGCGATGGTGTAGATTTATTTGTTAAATTTCTAAAATCGAATGAGGAGAGGCAATTGATAATTATTGATGAATAATGTGCTCTTCTCTTAAGCCTCGATGCCCTGACACCTAGATGCCTTCTAATACCTTGTTAATTTGACACTCATATCTCCCCTCTTTTCCACTCTATATATGAATAGACCGATTACCTGTTGCACCCAAAGCTGCCTCCTTAACTGCCTCAGTATAGGTAGGATGAGGATGGCAAATTCTAGCCATATCTTCTGCAGAAGCTCTAAACTCCATCAAGGCAACAGCCTCCATGATCATATCTGCAACTCTTGCCCCAACCATATGGACACCTAACAATTCGTCTGTCTCTTTATGTGCTAAGACTTTCACCATACCGTCAACATCCATCGACGCACGTGCTCTACCAAGTGCTTTGTATGGAAACTTAGCAGATTTATATGGAACACCTGCCTCTTTTAATTCGGCTTCTGTTTTACCAACTGCAGATACTTCTGGCCAGGTGTATACAACTCCTGGAATTAGGTTATAATCTATATGTGGTTTTTGACCGTGGATCGCTTCAGCAACGTATACGCCTTCTTCTTCCGCTTTGTGCGCAAGCATTGCTCCTTTAATTACATCTCCTATTGCATAGATTCCTTCGGTAGTTGTCTCCAAATGGTGATTTACTTCTATGCGTCCCTTCTCGTCTGTTTTTATACCCACGTTTTCTAAACCAAGATTTTCTGTGTATGCTTTTCTTCCTATAGCAATCAAGCAATAATCTGCTTTTAGTTCAGTCGTATTTTCCGTATCTCTTTTTTGCATTTTTACTGTGACTGATTTACCATCAGACTCTACAGTATTTACCATATGTTTTAAATGAAATTTGATACCCAACTTTTTAAGTGAGCGTTGCAACTCCTTACCACAGTCTTTATCCATTCCTGCGAGTATGCTTGGCATGTATTCTACTACCTCTACTTCTGTTCCTAGACGTGCAAATACAGAACCTAATTCTAAGCCGATAACACCTGCTCCAATAATAACCATCCGCTTTGGTAATTTGGTAATTTCTAGAGCTTCCGTTGATGTGATTACACGTTTCTTATCATAATTAAACGCAGGTGGTGCAACGGGTTTTGATCCGGTTGCAATTATAATTTTATCGCCTGTAATTTTCCTTTCGCTACCATCAGTGGCTTTGATCGAAATAGTATTTTTATCGATAAAGCTTCCATGTCCGTGATGGACATCGATCTTGTTTTTCTTCATCAAGTACATGACACCATCACACGTTTGGGAAACAACATCTCCCTTTCTCTTGATCATTTGTTTAAGGTCTACTTTCAATCCGCTAACTACAACTCCGTGTTCCTTAAACCTATGTTCCGCATTATGGTAATGCTCTGAAGAGTCTAGCAATGCCTTTGAAGGTATGCACCCTACATTCAGACAAGTACCTCCTAGCGTATTATACTTTTCTATAATCACAACCTTGGACCCTAATTGTGCTGCGCGAATAGCTGCAACATAACCTCCTGGTCCTGATCCTATGACAATCACATTATAGTCCATTAATCTTTTTTATTTCTATTTTGTTGATTTTTGTTGGTCGGATTTCTCCTATTGTTTCCTTTTTTAGGTGGTCTTTTCCCAGACTCTTTTTTAGAGTCCGCCCCTTTATTTCCGTCCTGCTTCTTAGGTCTATTATCTTGCTTCTTCCTAGGATGGCCGCCCTTCCCTTTTGGCTTTTCTTTTTTAGAATCATTGCCTCTTCTATTCTTTGGTCTTGGTCCTCCTCGTTTGCTTTTCGGATTCCTGCCTCTCCCTTTTCTTCTTTTTATGCTTGGTAATTCTATTTCGCCAGTAACATCTGCATACTCTAGGTCCTCATCCTCCACTTTTACACTTGGTTCTGCGACATACGAGCCTACTAAAGTAGCAGGAAAATTGCCCTTATCATTCATTTCTTTTACTTCCCAAACTCTCTTTTTATCTATGGCAATAATAGGACCTCTTCCTCTTTCTGTGCGCATTCCAAAATACATGATTCCTTTAAAGATATCTGTCTTAACTAAATGCGCTATTCCGTCTTTTGTTTTAAGAGTTTCTAGATTTCTTGGAAATGCATCCAAAGCCTCCATGTACATATCTAACTCATAATTGAGACAGCATTTTAAACGTCCACATTGGCCTGATAATTTCGTTTGATTAATTGCAATGTTCTGGTATCTTGCTGCCAATGTGTTTACTGATCTAAAATTAGATAGCCACGTAGAGCAGCATAATTCGCGTCCACATGCGCCAATACCGCCGATTCTTGCAGATTCTTGACGCGAACCAATTTGACGCATCTCTATTTTTACTCGAAATTCTTTAGCATACACTCTCACTAATTCTCTAAAATCCACTCTTCCTTCTGCTGTATAATAATAGGTTGCTTTCCTTTTATCGCCTTGATACTCTACATCTCCTATTTTCATATTAAGGCCTAGGTTACGTGATATCACGCGGGCCTTTACAAGTGCTTTATGCTCCATAGCTCTAGCCTCTTCCAATTTCTCCAAATCTCTATGATTCGCCTTTCTTATAACACTATAAATAAGTTTTTCCTGTTTGAAGTTTTTCTTTTTCATCTGGGCACGAACTAAGTCTCCAGACAAGCTAATACGCCCTACATCGTAGCCGCTTTCTGCTTCCACCACTACCATATCTCCTGTGATGCAATGTGCATGTGGAGGGTTTGTAAAGAAACTTTTACGTGCGCCTTTTTTAAATGCAATCTCTACGACATTAAATTCTGTCGGATCTGCGAGATCTAATGTATTTATCCAATCAAACGTGTTCATTTTGTTACAACTCCCACTAGAACAATGTCCTTTATCCCCACAGCCTGTTGGCGTTCCCGACGCGCTCACTGAACATGTTGTACATCCCATAATTTATTAATTTATTAATTGTTCTACTTTAGTCTTCATTATTCTCTCCAGCTGAATAGACATATCCATGAAAACTATTTTACTATTCGCATTCCGTGTTAAGTAGCCTATGTTTTCTTCGATCAATATTGCAATGTCCTCCGTTTTGTACACGTCAATTATGCGTGCCATTTTTTCTGCTGTTGCTTTTTCTTCTTCGCTCAATCGTGCATTGGAAAAGTCTGAAGTATAAAGTAATTTTAAATATTCTTTCATAAAAAACAATGCATATGAAAGAAATCGTTTCTGAGCAGGTTTCCCTTTTGTAGAAATTGTGTTGACCCATTGTACAAGTTGTGCAGGATCATTTTTATACGCTATACGAAACCAATCTAATATTTCTGTAGAAACGGTTTCTTGCGTGTTCTCTACTAGGGCGATAGCAGCATTCATATTCCCTTCTGCAATATGTACTATCTCTTGCTTCTGATCATTTGTAAGTTCATAATTATCCAACTGATTTCGCACAGCTGCATCACTTAAAGGACCTACATGTATTATTTGACATCTGGACTGAATAGTACCAAGTACTGCGTCCGGTTTTTCTGCTATTAAAATTATAACTGTTTTCTCAGGCGGTTCTTCTATCAGTTTAAGTAAACTGTTTCCTTCTCTTCCCAATGATTCTGCATTCCAAATCAGGAGTATTTTATACTCACTTTCAAAGCTGTGCAAGCCCATCTTTTTGATAATCTCTGTGCACTCTTTCCTGTTAATATTGGGTTGAGTTTGAGAATTGATATAATTCATCCAATTCTCTAGAGTCCCGTAAGGGTTCTCTAGGATAAATGAGCGCCATTTTGTAATAAAATCTGCGCTAAGTGTTTCTGCTCTTTGCTTGCCGTCCTTTTTGACGACAGGAAAAACAAGATTTAGGTCTGGATGTACGATCTTGTTTGCCTTTATACAAGGATTGCAAGTACCACATCTATCCACTCCTTTATTCGTACATAATATGTAATTAGCCAATGCGAGTGCGAGAATAGTTTTCCCACTGCCTTTGGGGCCAGTAAACAATAGGGCGTGAGGGATTCTATCTCCTTCCACCATTTTTTGTAGTATATCTATTGTCTTTTCCTGAGACTTGATATCAGAAAATCGCATTTGACTTTGTTATATATTTATATTCAGGCTTTTGAGTATTTGATCGTCGAACGGTTCGACTGCGGAAGGGAAAAACTGTACAAGTTTACCTTTTTCGTTGACAATAAACTTTGAAAAGTTCCATTTGATATCAGCATCCATAACACCATTCAATTCTTTTTTTGTTAGCCATTGAATGATTGGGTGCGGATCTTTAATTATGTTTAACTTTTCTGTCAAGCGAAATTGGACTCCGTAATTTACGCTGCAAAATGATTGTATCTCTTCACTTGTCCCTGGCTCTTGTTTACCAAAATCATTACATGGCATTCCTAAGATGCTAATCTCAGGATAATTGGCATGTATTTCTTGCAACTGTTTATATTGTGGCGTGTAACCACATGCTGAGGCTACATTCACAAGTACTACTTTCCTTCCTGACAATGTTTTGAAATCTATGTCACACCCCTCGATATCCTTGATTGTCAGATCATAAAAACTCAAATCCTTTGTTTTCGTATTTCCAAAGATACGCAATTTTAAATGAGGGGCAAATCATCCTATTTTACAGCAAAAATGGTGGTTCTATGCGCTTTATATCCTCTAAATAGCTTTTCGAGCGCCTAAGCAAATAATGACGGGAGTTTGTTGTAATTTTGCGTTTATCAAATAGACATAGCAATGAGAATATCCGTTTTTAGACGAGCACATTTCAACGCAGCGCACAGACTACATAACAAGAACTGGAGTGATGAAAAGAATAGGGAAATATTTGGCCTTTGCAATAGTCCAAATTACCATGGTCACAATTATGACCTAGAAGTAAAAATGACGGGAGAAGTAGACCCAGAAACTGGGTACCTTTTTGATTTGGGTACACTATCAAAAATCATTAAAGAAAAAGTGGAGAACAAATTTGACCATAAAAATCTAAATCTAGATTTAGATGAATTTAAAGAAAAGAACCCGACCACAGAATATTTATGTCATTTGATTTGGACAATATTAAGAGCGGAATTGGATGAGAAATACGACCTAACAATTAAGCTATGGGAAACTCCAAGGAACTACGTTGAGTATCCTGCTAGTTAGGATTTACCCTACTAGTTTGGGTTGTAATAATGGCTTAATAAAATAAGCGCATTGTTGTGAATATTTTCCTCCTTAGGTAAACTATCAATTTGCTCTTCTAAAATTTCAAACAGCCTAAGTACGATATACTTAAACTCGTGATCGTATAAGTTGTGATACTCAAACGATAATTTTAGAAATGCCTTTTCAATGAGTTTCATGGCCGCACCAGGATATTTAAACTTCCTATTACAAAAATTTTCCAAGATTGGAAAACTCTTTTGATAGAACGTATCCCACTGTTCCATTATAAGGTGAAAATCCGATATAGGCTTTCGTCTCATGTTAGGTTTTACTTCTACGTTATAAACGCATATTTTAAAGAAATTGTTACCAAACCAGTATCAATAAAATGTTAACACTTTATAATTATAAGATAATATACCCTTGATCTTCAACAATTTACACATATATTATTGAAAATGGGTGTATTCCCTGAGTGTTTAATAGTCGGCTTAAATGTCATGTGTATGACCAATTAAGGAATGAAATGGTGGCACTACGTGCAGATGATATGGGTATTGCCTTGCGGGGATTTTGAGATATAAATTTATAAGTTATCACCTGTGCAAATCACAATATCAGCTGTAGGCTAATACTGCGCGTAAAGGTTAATTCCGTTTATAACCTGATAGATCCGCCTGCGCTTACACTAAAATTTCGCTTTCCCAAGGGATCATAAACAGAGAGCACATTTTCTGTGGATATAAACGCTCGGAATATTCTATACTCCACCATGGCTGATAAACCAATATTATCATACGTGCCAAAGCGATTTGTATAAGAGGCGCCCAGCGTCAACCAAGGTTTTATTTCTTTCCGCAAATTTACAGCAACAGCATTGTCTAATACATCGGAGATTCTCCTTGCATTTATCAATGCTCCAAAGTCTAATCCATTTCCTAGGTCATGTTGAAAGCCTGCAATAAGGCTCACAGGCGTTGCCACGTTATAGTCTAGGTCCGTTTCCTCTACTTGCAACAATGCTTCTAGCGAATCTCTGAACGAAGGCTCATCAACTATCCCGATATAGTCAATGATATCTATTCCATTATAATTAAATGTTCCGTTGCTTTTGTAGGATGTTCCTCTCAAATCCCACTTTATAGAACCTATGTTTTGAACAGATGCAAACAGTCTAGTTTCTTTGCTTATAAAGTAGTCTAAACCCAGATCAATTCCGTAGCCATAGTTACCAATAAATGGACTGTTAAACCCTGCGCGATTAAATTCTAACAGAACATCATCATAGGAGTTGTAGTCTAGAATACCGGAGGTTTGCACCTCGTAATCTGTTACAAATTCTAACTGATAAATTTCGTCAGATGTTGTAAGTGCAATTGCATTCCTTTCTGTGTGTAAGTTTGCTATACCTGAAATGAATTTGAGATTTGCTCCTACGCGTAACTTCCCCATTTGCCACGAAAATCCTCCATATAGTTCATGGTAGCTACTAATCTCAGCAGTGGGGTTTAAAGAGACAGTTTGTCCAATAAATTGTGCGTTCCCATCGGCCATAAGTTGGTACAATTCTTTTGGATAGCTGACTTGGGCGAGATTCTTTTGGTTGTAACCTGCTTTCAAAACTAAATTCTTGAGATAATATTCCAAGTGTAAGACATTGAGTTCAGCACTGAACTCCTGCATATTTATGTCTTTCAGCTTATCTTTTGCTAAATCTAAATCTATTAGTCGTTCGTTCCCACTAACCGTAGATGTTTCCCCTAAGCTAAATGTATTGGATAACAAGTGGGTATATCCCATTCCTGATACACTGAATTTCGTCGCACTATCCACAATGGAATTAATAATGTTCTGCTGGGGTATCTCTGGATAAAAGTGATATGCAATTCCCTCTTGTGCAAACGAATAAAGAGACAAGCATAAACAAATTATAGCCAGTATGCATGTTTTGAATTTAATTGCCTTCATTATTCACTTTGATTCCCAGTTTAAAATCTATACCATAAGAGGACCGTATCCAGAAACTTTCATCCGGTGCGATTTCGCTATTTGAAAAGGTGCTGATTACGGCTATTTTCTTTGTATTTTTAACAGCATCTACTAAATCATCTTCAATAGGAACTAATGTCGTAAGTGGATCTAGCGGATCTACACCTCCGTCAGCACGTAAGTTTCCTGATGTCAAGAACACTGATCCATCCGGTAAAAGTTTAGCTAATGTATTTCCGTTGTCATCTAACATATCTATTTCCAATTCAACATTAAACGGAAATGAATTTTGTGTAATCATTTTAAATTCTGCTGACTTAAAATCATCAAACTCTGTAAGATCAATATCAAAGGTATCTGTCAACTTCAGGTCATTTAACTTGCAGAGCAAGGGTAATTCTACAGCAACTTTAATCTTATAATAACTGTCATCCGTAAGGAAACCAATGACCATAGGGTCTGATTCGGAGTTAGCAACTCCTATTACATCGTAAAAAACCGAGGCTGCTTTTTCATTAAAGAGCTCCCCTATATTTGTATTCGAATTATCGTAATTAAAATCGGTAAGGGCTATTTCTCCCACTTCATCCAAACTTGGAAAATTAAATGCCACGCCCTCATCTACAGCTTCTCCCTCTAGCTGAAATTGATTTCCTGATATTGTTGTAATGACAATCTCATTGACCAGCATCCGTACGGGAAACCCGAAACTGTTTTCTACTTGAAAATTAAACTTGGGATCGTCAAATGTTAATCCTCCACTTAGCCATTTGTTAAATACATCTATTGTAATTACATCTCCAACTAAAGGAGCCGAACTTCCTCCAAAAAATCCTTGTACATAATCAAAATCAAAAAAGTCCAACCAAAACGCTACTCGGTCAAGAGTCACACTAGTCCCGTCTTCCAAAATTGCTGTATAATTAGATGAAAGAAAATTGTCTTCTGTATTTATCGCCCAATCTGTAATATCGATTGTGTCAGATCTATAGAAGGTGTTGGGTTCTCCTTGGTAATCAATAAAGAAGTCCATTTTCCATGTTTCACCATCTTTCTTAATCTCAGGAAATTCTAAACTTACATTTACGTCTTGCAAAAAACTTGATTCAAATTCAAAAACGAGTTTGGTACCATCAAAGACTGCAATATCGACAGTCCTTCCTTCTGGAACTGGAAAGTCTATTGGCGAAAAATTTTCTGTAATGTCTGTGTATAAACCATATGGGAATGGTGGAAAAATCTGAGTGGAGACTTGCTCTACAACATCGCCTTTGTAAAACAATGTTATTCTATCCTCTTCATCCACTCGTATTTCTAAATTCTCTTGTTCAGATGCTTCGGCTAGATCTACAATAGTTATGTCGGAATCTACCAAGGCGATGGCAAATTCACCATCAATATCAGCGAGCTTATATTTTTCTTCAGGAACGCACGAAAAGCAAACCAAAATCACAATCAAAAGAATGAAAGACTTAGACATATTACTTCTAATTTAATATCAAGAAAATTTAGATTAAGGATATCAGGGTTTAATTACGTATACAAAGACTCAAATTCAAGGTCAAATTCCATAAACCGATTCAAAATTAAGGTTTTTGCACACCCTTTACCCTACAAACGTCCTGTCAAACACAATATTTTCCATATCCGACTCTCCTATGTGAAGCTCAATTCGAACTCCTGCCCTGGTTTTGGAATTTCAATATTGTTAAAACCATTTTCTATTAAGTATTTAGAAAATGGTTGTTGTGTTTCATATTCACCATGTACAAGGAACACTGTTTTTGCAGATTTTTTCTGATTAGATATGTATTCAAGCATTTCTTTTCTATCGCCGTGTGCAGAAAACGAATCCATAGTTTTTATAGTAGCCTTTACCTTTTTAATCTCCCCAAACAATTTGAGTTCTTCTATTCCTTGCTTCAACATGCCCCCTGGCGTATCAGGAGAACAGTATCCAATTATAAGAAAGGTACTCTTCTCATTGTCTATATTATTAAACAGATGATGTTTCACTCTTCCTGCATTCATCATGCCTGAAGAACTTACTATTATACATGGTTTCTTAAGATCATTCAGCGCCTTCGATTCATCTACACTACGTGTGTAAGTTAAATCATTAAATCCAAATGGGTTGTCATCTGTCAGCAGGTATTCATTCAGATTATTATCAAAACATTCTGGATGAGAACCATAAATCTTAGTTGCGTTTACCGCCAAAGGACTATCAACATAGACAGGTAGCTTAGGCAGTTTCCCTGCGGTTTCTAACTTATCCATCATGTATACAATTTCCTGCGTACGACCCACACTGAATGCCGGAATAATTAATTTTCCTTTCTTCTCAATGCACGCCTCTGTCAATATTTCTAAAAATGTTTCTACCTGTTCAGGCGGAGACTCATGTTCTTTATCTCCATAAGTAGATTCACAAATGAGATAGTCTACTTCGGGCAAATGGTTTGGATTTCTAAGGATAGGGCGTTCTGGTCTTCCTATATCGCCTGTAAATCCAATCAAACGCTCTTTTCCGTTTTCAGTAATTTTTAATGTAACAGATGCCGATCCCAAAATGTGGCCCATATCTTTAAACAGAACTTCTACTCCTTCTTTAATACGCACCCAACGTTCGTATCCGCACCCTAAATATAATTGCAATGCTTTGGGCACATCTTCAGTTTTGTATAAAGGCCTTCTTAGTTCTTTATGTTTCTTTCTTCTCTTTTTCAGGATTTTATTGTTGTGCCATTCTACATCTCGCTCTTGAATCTTGGCACTATCGAGTAACATGATTGCACATAAACTTCTCGTCGCATGGGTACAATATATGTCCCCACTAAATCCGTCTTTTACTAATTGTGGAACTCTGCCCGTATGATCAATATGGGCATGCGATAAGATTAAACAGTCTACCTCGCTAGGTTTGAAATACCATTTATTATTATTATCCCAAACATCTTTTCCTTTCCCTTGAAATAGCCCACAATCTAAAAGGATTTTGTATCCATCATCTAATGTTATCAAGTGGGCACTTCCTGTAACATTTCTTGCTGCTCCGCAAAATTTAATTTTCATACCTGCAAAGATAAAATTCTGAGACTATTTGAGGAGAAAAGCTTGTATTGTGAGTAAAACCTAAGGATTTGTGGTCTCATGGTATCAAGGCGTCAGGGCATCATTGCTTCATTGCATCACGGTTTTAAGGCATCGAGTCGACAGTATCTCAAGAATACTTAGGAAGTTATCATTGTTCGAAAGGATGCTTATTTACCCTTATGCTTTAGTGATTCGCTAATGGACGATTGTTTGTTTACTAACATTGACTCGATGCCTTGAGACCATGATACCTAGATGCGTAGACACCTATTATTCCAACGGCGGGCGAATAAACCATAATGGGTAGAAAAGCACTCTTTATGTTTGTCTGCGAGAGCCTGAGTAGGAATAAGCTAGGATGTGACAACCGGGTTACTACTCCATTAAATATTTAAGTCAAAAAAAATGCACAAAGAGTTTTATCTCAAAAGATTCAGAAACTTAAACAACTACACTAGCCACCAAAGTTTCAGTTACCAAGAGAATCCATAATTGCCGCAATTTACATATCAACCATAATTTTAATCTTCTATATGGTATAACACTAGCGCCATTTGTTGAAGGTAACATGTACAGGAATAAAGATTGAGCTAAAGAAAAATGAGAAGACCCTAAGGGGCCTCCTCATTGAAAATAAGAATAAATAAACACAATATTTTATTCTATGACAATAGTTTCAGTGGTTAGTAATCCTTTTGTCGGGCTGATAATATTTAGAAAATAAGTGCCTGTTGGGTAGTCCAGGTCTGTAAATTTTGTTGTGTTATTGTATTTGTCTCCTCTTTTGCTATCTAATAGCTTTCCTTGTGCATCATAAAGCCTGTATTCAAATTCTTCCTCTTCTCCGCCTAAATACTCTACAGAGAAAGCTGTATTCGCAGGGTTAGGGAATAGCTTAAACTCATCTTGCATTTTCTCCTTGTATATACGTATTTCTCTTTCTTCAGCTTCTTCATTCGTAATTGTATTGTTGCCTACAAATGGACAACCCTGCGTTATTTGTAAGTCATAAATCTCCCCCTCATCATCCCAGATTGTGATGTCTACTTCCATACTCTGTCCAGCGCTTTGTAATGAGTGGCTTGACACCATGGCTCCATTGAGAAAAAACACAACATCAGTAGACGTAAGAGAAACAGTGAAAACATCATTCGATGTATAATTTTGTGGCATAAGCTGTAATACTCCTTCTCTGTTAATATAAAATCTATTGTTCCACATCGTATAAAATGCTGCATGCATGTCTTCCCATTTTATACTAGGAGCTGTTGGAGATAATCCCACCATGAGAGGTGTATTTTCTGAAACTCTATAAGATAAATAATCTCCAGTATTAAGTGTCACATCTGTACTAGCACCTGCACTCCAGCCAGAACCTGGATGCGTTCTGGATATAGTGTTTCCATTTATTGCCACATGCTGCATATCTGTCAAATTGAATGCTGTGGGGCCACACGCACAATTGACATCAAAACTTCCATTTACCGTAGATGATACACCGTCATCCGTAATTACCAGTGTATAATCGTATGTAGCTGGATCAGTACTTGGAATAAATATAACATTGGGATCTGTCGATGTCATTTCTACTACTCCATTAAGCGAAATTGTCCACTGATACGTTACATT
>Ga0209828_1002042_pt1 | contig 17416 bp, 10 predicted proteins | sample MaitaG_FD_187429 | JGI IMG/M metagenome (GOLD analysis project Ga0209828, IMG submission 187429) | Marine algal microbial communities from Maine, USA - Maine_Asex2 metaG (SPAdes) (version 2) | ecosystem: Host-associated > Algae > Red algae > Unclassified | place: Maine, USA | collected 2015-01-05 | reverse complement strand
GAAGATTCAATAATGCGATACCACACAGTTACACTCAGGTTTGAACAGTTAAGGAGATGTCCTCCATCATAGATTAAGAGTCTATTGCTCTACCATTGAGCTATAGTACCGGTAAGTACTAATGGGACTCGAACCCATAACACATAGTCAGACGTTCTATCCAGTTGAACTACCTTGGCGAACCAAGGGTGGGATTCGAACCCACTTCCTTCTGAGGAGGAGTGCATTAAGACTAGACTAGTATATCAGTTCCTACTGGATGATACTGTGGAGCTATACAGAAACCCCAACGCAAGAAATAGTAATAATAACAGTTCCTTCTTTTGCACCTGCGTGCTGTTTTTTTATGTTTTCAAATGTTCTGTTTTGTTGCTTTCAACAATCACAATTCAAAGATGTAGCACTATTACGCAACTACTTTGCGTAATAGTAAGTTGTTTTGTAGGAATAGAAAGACTCGAACTCACACCTTTGGGTTCGTACCCCAATGTTCTTCCATTAAACTATACTCCTAATTATAATTGGGTGACTCCGGGACTCGAACCCTGTTCTTCTCTTTCACATAGAGGGGTTTTACCTGTTAAACTAAAGCCACCATTTTGATTAGCTGCTCTTTCTGAGAGCAGCTAATCGATTACGTCTAACTTTCTTTATAGCCTTTTGCGTTTTTAACTTGTCTTTAATTCTAGATAAGTAAGAATCTATCTCCTCTATCTTTTCATTATCAACGCTCAAAAGTTTGGCTCTGAGTAGTATCATTTTTGCTTCTTTAAAATTCCCTTCCCATTCGTACCTAATAGATTGTATAATTAAAAGTGAACTTTTATCCATACATCTCACTTGCATACCTCGATCAATGATTTTCTGCGCTCTATCAAACTCACCTTCCCAAAGCCTTAAAAGGCTATAATGTTTATAGGTTTCAGGATAGTTTATATTAGATTTAAGAGCAGCGTAAAATCTATCGGCGGCCTTCTCAAAATCCTTTAGATGATACATGTATATCATACCTGATAAACAATTTGCAGAAGGATGCTCATCGTCATAGCTTAATGCGTAATTGAGATTTTCTATAGTGAACTCTAGGTTATAGGGATAATAATTTGAAGCTTTCAAATAATACTGATCCGCTAAATTTAAGTCCATGTTTAAATATTTAAAATCAATTAATAATTATGAGATGAGACTTTTCTCTTCTCATGTTCAGTTGTGTCTAAAATTTATACCTGCTTGCATAATTCAAATGTTTAATCAAATAATAGTACCCTACCTAGGATTCGAACCTAGACTTTTGGGATTTTAATTCCCATGCCTCTGCCAGTTGGGCTAGTAGGGTAGTAGTACGGAGAGAGAGATTCGAACTCTCAACTCAAAAATGAGTACGGTTTCTAAAACCGCTGCGTAAACCAATTCCGCCATCCCCGCATATTTTCTCATGTTGTCCTGAAAGGATTCGAACCTATACCCCCAGAATCAAAGTCTGGTGTGCTAACCCTTACACTACAGGACAGTAAATTGTACTCCGCATGGGGATCGAACCCATATTTTCTGAGAGAAAGTCAGATGTACTAAGCCAATTATACGAACGGAGCTTATATAATACTTCAAAGTCTGGGGAGTAGGATTCGAACCTACGACCTCTCGCGTCCAAGGCGAGTAAACAACCACCGTTATCTCCCCAGTGTATAAAACTGACTTTTCAGTTTTAAAAGCAGTACTGACGAGGTTCGAACTCGCAACTTCCCGATAGACAGTCGGACACTCTACCATTGAGTTACAGTACTGTATATAAAAAAAGCACCTCCCTGAAATCAGAGAGGTGCTTTTCAAACACAATATTTTTTAGGTACTATGTTTGTTTCCATTTTTCTCTGATCATATACACGCGACATTCCTCCGGGAGCAAATCCTGAAAGCGCAGCTTGTTATCTTGTAATACTTGTGTATGTATATTTCTAAATTCCATTGTTTATTTTTTTGAGCAAACCAAGATGGATATCCAATTGTTTTGCCGCTGCAAATGTATGTTTAAAGTTTTTACAATTCCAAATTATAAGACAAAATAATTAATTGATAATCAATGAGTTATGTCTTATTTTGGACATAGAATGCCTAATCCACGAGTAGTGGTTCTGATTACATTTTCCAATAGTCTGTCTACCAATTGTTTATGCATCTATGTGGAATTCTATCTTAGCTTTTGTTCTTGCATATGTTTTAAAAATAATTCAAAAAAAAAGCGCTCAAATTAAATTTGAACGCTTTTACTTTATATTCTACAGTATATATCCTTCAATGGATTACATATTTAAGTAAGCAGCGCTCGTGTTCCCACAGCTGTTCGAGTGTGTCGCTAAAGCGATTTCTCGGATCTATAATATGTAATGTCATTTTTTTCATCAGGATACAAAGTTAGCGTTTTTTACGATTTCTCCAAGGTGCATCTATTTGCCAGTCACCTGCCATGATGCAACCATAGGGTAAAATCTTATCTACTACTTCTCCTAAACCAAATTCTTTCATCTGGTCTTGTACGTTCTGCGCATTCTTGTAAGCAGAAGGTAATTCCGATATATCAATATGTCCTGAGTAGAAACGCGCGTCAATATCGGCTGTCTCTTCCATAAATATCTCGGCAATCGTTCTACCTGCCTTCTTACGCATATGCGCTGTTCTACTGATATCTCTACCAGCTCCGTGAGGCGCAAACCCTAAGTTGTTTTCAGTGGTTTCCCCTTTTACTACCAAGATTGGTTCGCTCATATTCAATGGCACAAGTCGTAATCCATCTGTAGAATCAGGAACAAACTTATCGTCAAGAGGCGTAGCACCTTTTGCATGGTAAAATTCGTCACCATCCTTGAATACAAAGTTATGTTCGTTCCAGAATCTTTCATGCGGTTCTACATGGACGCTTTGACAAGTCGCCTTATGCAAGACTTCATGGTTTAACTTAGTCCATTCTCTTACAATTTGTAAGGCCTCCCAATATTCTTGCCCTTGCGGATGCGAATACGGTAGCCAAGCATTTCCCTTCATGGTCTTAGGCGAAATCTCTCTTCTAAATGTTTCTGCCGCTTTCATTCCTTGTCGGTAAAGATTGGCTCCAAATCCTCTACTTCCGTGATGTGTCACCATTATAGTTTCACCTGTATCTTCCGACTGTCCCACATATAAGAAGTGATTTCCATCTCCTTGCGTCCCTAGATGTGTTTTCGCAAGTTGTAAACTACGCTTGCTTTTCAAGTAGTAGTTTGATTTGATTTTATCTTCTAGTTCCGCTGGAAAGTCAAAAAGGTCTTCTCTACCTCCACCTCCAAAATGTGTTATATTCTGCGCATGATCTAAAACTTTTCTTGGGTCCATATGTCCAAACGAAGTCATCATTACAGAACAACAAACATCAGCACTATGCATAGCGGGATGAATGGCATCTTTTGTAACAACGACACCTCCTACTGGAATTTGTCCAACGGACCCGGTAGGGCAGGCATCCGGCATGACTGCACCATTAATTATGGTAGGCGTTTTCATTAGATTATACATCGTGTTTTGTACCGAAGCAACATTCGCTTCCTCTTCTTCACTTTCTGCACGTATATTTAAATGGTACGCTACAGGTTCTTCATGCGGATCCATAATCTCAGGAGCTACATTGTCTAAATAGGATTTCAATTCGTCTCCAACTAGTCTTTGCGCGTTCGCTTCCTTCAATGCAGTCTTGAACCATCTTCCTTGACGGTATCCCATTGCTATTAAATCTTTTCCTGTGATTTTCATGATTTCTAATTATAATCCAAAGATGGAGTATGACTACGCAACTATTTTGCGTAGTTTTAAAGAATGTAAATTTATTTTTATGGCGACGAATAAAAATGCGCTTATACGATACAGAACCATTGATAAGTGCTTACAGAATAGGGCTAGAAAATGGACTCTCGATGATTTGATACAAGCTTGTTCAGATGCTTTGTATGAGTACGAAGGAAAGGATGCCCATGTGAGTAAGCGCACTGTACAATTGGATATCCAGCTGATGCGTAGTGATAAGCTTGGCTTTAATGCCCCAATTGTAGTATATAATAGAAAGTTCTACACCTACGAAGATGAGGACTACAGTATCACGGATATACCTCTTTCTACTTTAGACATGGATATCCTCACGGAGTCCGTAGAGATGTTAAGCCAGTTTAAGGACTTCTCTTTGTTTTCTGAATTGAATGGTGTCATCCAAAAACTGGAAGATAAAATCCATAGAGAGTCTAAAAGCCTAAGACCTATCATTCATATGGAAAAGAATGAAAACTTGAAAGGACTGGAACACCTAGATGCATTGTATCAAGCCATATTGAAAAAGATAGCATTGAAGATTACGTACAAATCATTCAAATCGAGACAGGCAAATAGTTTTGTATTCCTTGGCTATATTTTGAAGCAATTTAATAATCGCTGGTTTTTAGTTGGAAAAAAACCGAAGCAGAATAACATCATGAATCTTGCATTGGACCGAATCATAAAAATCGAGTTTGATCTGTCTGTTAACTACGAAATTGAAAACTTTGATGCGGATGACTATTATAAGAACACCTATGGCGCTACAGTCTTAAATGATAAAAGTCTTATTAAGATCGTTTTGGAGATAGAAAGATCAGTGGCTCCGTATGTGTTGACCAAACCGTTTCACATATCCCAGTGTTTTATAGAACGCAATAAAGATGGTTCTGTTATTATCTCCTTGGACGTACATCACAATTATGAAATCGAACGACTAATTCTAGGTTATGGCCCTGGTATTAAGGTATTGAAACCAGCGCGTCTCCGAAGAAGAATTAAAACGGAGTTAGCGAAAGCATTGGAATTGTATGAAGAGAATTAGTTGTGAATTGGGCATTATTTGGAGGTATTATTTAGTAATTTAGTAATACTAAACCATTTATTATGCGCATTCTTTTTATCTTAACCTTGTCCATCTTTGCAATTTCAGTTCAGGCACAAATCATACAATTTGTAGATCTAGGTTTTAAAGAATTCTTAGTGGAGGACTTATGTGTGGATACAAATGGTGATGGTACCTATGATTCCACAGCCGATTTTAATAGTGACCTTGAAATTAGTGTAGCTGAAGCGGCAAGTATTCAGATTTTAGGAAGTAATAGTTCAGTACAAGCAAACTCATTGGAAGATCTGATTCACTTTCCTAATCTTATTAAGTTAGATCTACTAAAGGGACGGTATCAGGAATCTGTGGACCTTTCTGGTAATCCACTGTTAGAAGAAGTATCTCTTTTTGTGAATGATTCATTGGTAGTTTTTCAAGATCTAGAGAACTTGGAGGTTTTAACTTTGAGATTGACTAATGATGTGGAGGAAGTAAATATTAATCGGAATACAAAGCTCACGCAAGTGACTTTCGAAGGGAATCAGTTTACAGAATTGGATAGTTTGAGAGTTTTAGATGTGTCTGAGAACGCACTTACACATATGAACCTTTTGTATGATTGGGGGAATGGTCTAGATAGGAGCTTGTTAGCAAACGATAATGCATTAGAAGAAATATTTATTGAAGAACCATTAGGATCCATTGGAAACCGTCTTGGTATACAAAAGGCAGATTTATCTAATAACCTATTAAGTGAAGATTCGTTTACTGAACTTCGATTGTTAGCCTCAGATTTTAATTTAAGTAATAATCAGTTTAAAGTAATCGAACTTGATTTAGTTACCTCTCCAATGTACTTTCTTGGAATCCAAAATAACCCTCTCGAGTTTTTTGATCTTCGTGCGAGTAATCCAGATTCAGATTTAAATGGTTTAGATTTTGAAAATTTTGATAACCTCGCACATCTTGAATTATCAGTAACAGGTCAAATAGAATATGTACGTATAAGGGAATTGCCAAGCTTAACTTTTCTTAGTGTAAATTTGAGTAATTCTTCTAGTGATTTACTAATAGATAATATTCCACATGAAGCGGTAAAATCTGTGAACTGTGATTGCAATATTCGTGTGTTAAGAATGGATGGAAATGTGAGTCCAAGTAACTTTGTGTCGGATAAAAATATATATTATACTGACGCTACATTAGACAGTCTCTATTTTAACAGCAAATTTCTATTTGACAGTTTGATTATAAAAGAATGTAATGGACTTAAGTCTATAGAGTTGGATGGAACACCCACTACATCGGGAGTCTCAGCGAGAATTGAGATCTATCAATTACCAGAGCTTAACGAAGTAAGAATTGGTGAGTTTAACAGTGGCACTTATTTAAATATTCATGATTGTCCTGAGCTAAAGATATTGAATATACATGCGGATGGTCTTGAATTGGATTATAACAATCTACCAAAACTCGAAGATTTAATTTTGAATGTGCCTAACGGTGGTTACAATGAAGTGATTACCGATCTTCCAAGTTTAAAATTCTTTTATTCACGCGCTGATCATAGAACTTCTCTCAGTCTTGAAAATTTGCCTGCCTTGGATAGTATTAGTTTTGGAGGTGGATTGTTTAAATATTTAAATCTAGAAGAGCTAAACGAACTTAGAGCTATCAATTTTGAAAGCTTCACTTCCCCGGGATGTAATAATCATGCTATTCGGTCGAGTATTATTATTAAAGATTTTCCGAAGCTTCAGTATTTGAATGTAGACAATATATGTGCACAGGATTTTATAGTTCAGAACCTGCCGCAATTGACTACCATGCATTTGGAAAGTATAGAACTGCCTAGATTTGATGGGCAAGGCGCATTTAGAATGTCCAAATTGAACAGTATGGATAGTATATATTTATTAGATATTGAAGGGACCGATGCGCAGATACATTCTATGGAACAACTAGAGGAATTAAGAATCAAAAGCTTTCGATTCAATGATAATGTTGAGCTTTATGATCTTCCTAATCTCAAATACTTTTGGTCAGAGGGCACGTCTTTTCCTGAGCTAAAATTAACGGATTTGGAGAATTTGGAGGATATCTTGTGCAACAGCACCGATTTTTCAAATATCATTTTGGATAAGTTATCCAACCTTAGAAGTTACGAGAGAAGAGGGACATCGAATTCGGATGAAAATCTCTTATACCTTGGTACTCTGCCAAGTCTTGAGACTTTTAAGTCGGATACTGAATTTAGAGATGATTCTTTAAGCTTCGCACAATGCCCCAAAATTGATACAATACATTTTGCTACTTGGCCTAGGTTCAGGTTTTTAAATTTGAAGAATGGGAATAACAATATAAGTGATCTTAAGAACACCTCTGTGTCAAGTGGAATTGATGTGTGCGTCGACGATGAATCAGAAAGAGCACTTGTTGAAACCGCTTTTAATACAAACCTTGAAATAACGACGGACTGTTCTTCAGAACTCAACCGTCATCAGTTAGAAGGAAGAGTCTTTCTTATTGATGATCAAGGGGATGTGTCACTCCTTTCTGTAGATCCGATCGAACTGCGAATAAGAGATGGAGTTGATCAATACAGTTTGTTTACAGGGCAAGATGGGAGGTACAATTTTGATGCGTATGCTCTGGGTTCAGATATAGAGATTAATCCAGTCCTAAACTCACAACAATATGAATTACTTGATCCTGCAGGCCCTTACAACTTAAATGCATATCAGAATGTATATGATGCTGATATTATTCTAACGGTCAAAGAGAACACCACTGATCTACGACCTATTATAAATATGATAGAACCTCCAAGACCAGGAGAGCCGTTCTTTTTTACGATAGATGTACAAAACATAGGAACAATTAATAATCGGGGGCTTCTTACTGTAGAGTTTGACTCTGATTTGATGCAATACGAAGGAGAGTTTGGTACTAGTGTCGGTGATGTTGTGGAAATTCAAGTGGATAATCTATTGCCATTTTCAAAACAAAATGTTCAATTAGAGTTTTTAATAAATACGCCGCTAGACGCTAACCCAGTAGACTTAGATGATGAGCTCCGATTTAGTGTGCTCATTGAAAGTGCAGAGATGGATGTAAATCTTCTAAATAATACAGATGCGTTTGATGCAGTTGTAGTAAATTCTTTTGACCCCAATAATATTATTTGCTCAGAAGGAAATATAGTAAGTTATGATTTAGAGAACGAGACTTTACACTATACTATTAATTTTGAAAACCTTGGAAATGCAGCAGCATTAGATGTACGTGTAGAGAACAAAATTGATACGAATTATCTTGATATCAGGACATTGCAAATCTTGGATTTTAGTCATCACGTAGTGAGTAAAGTATTGCCTGATAGCCTAGTGTTTGATTTCAATAATATCAATCTTCCATCTGGTATATATAATAAGGGTTATGTTACCTATGCCGTGCAAGTGAAAAAACCATTGCAAGAGGGTGAATTTATCCCCAATCAGGCTTATATATATTTTGACTTTAATGCTCCAATAGAAACAAACTTGCATCAACTATTATTCATGCTGAATGCGGATGATGTGGATCAAGATGGGTATACAAGCGATGAGGATTGCGACGATGCTGACCCTAACGTGAATCCTGGAGAGATAGAAGAACCTTATAATGGTATAGATGATGATTGTGATGAGAGTACCTTAGATGATGATTTGGATGGAGATGGATTTGTGCTTGAGGACGACTGTGATGACCTGGACCCAAATGTAAATCCGGATGCTGAAGAAATCATTGGAAATGGAATAGATGACGATTGTAATGGTCTTACAGATATAATCTCCTCAACGGCAGAGATTAATTTTTCTAGTTATAGGTTTTTCCCTAATCCGATGAAAGACGAATTGAATATTGTTAGCTCGCATACTAAAGAATTTAAAATTGAAATCTTTGATAATACTGGTAAGCCATTATTCAAAAAAAGTATGCTCGCCGGTCGGATCAATTTAGAATTTCTAAGCAAAGGTATGTATCTCGTTAAGATTCAAGACGAGAAGTTAAATAATGGGGCGCTCGTTCGGAAAATAATTAAAGTGAATTAAGAAAAGTTTTCTACCAATTACTAAACGCATCATTAAAGACCTTTTCTAGCATATCGTCAAGTATAATTTCGATAAGGCCATCCTGTACAGAGCCTAAATCTTGATCACTAGGAAAGTCTTCAAATTCTGTATAGTTTTTTGTCCAATTATCTTTTTCGTTTTCTACAACCTCGTAATTTATTTTTGCGCTGATGTCTAAGCGGTTGAGTAGGGTAGTATTTCCTTCTATGGGTGCAGCTGGATTCACTGTAAACCTTGTAATGTTGCCACTAAAAATGATATCGGGATTTTCATCGTCATAATTCAAGCTGGACTCATCTCTGATTTTGTTAATAAGTCGATTTGTAAATATAATGTCTAAATCAGCTGGCGCAATAGAAGCGGCCTGGTCCAGAATAAAATCTTCTACATAATATGTCTTAATGTTACTTGCAATAGAAGTCCCTTTAAATGAAAAGCTACATCCATTCCAAAGTATAGAAGTAATGAAAAGTAAGAAGAGGCATGCCTTTGTGCCTCGGAAGACTGGATATTTAGCTTTCAATGATTTCAAATTCTTTAATCTTTCTATATAATGTGCGCTCAGAAATTCCGAGATCTTCAGCAGCGTCTTTTCTCCTTCCTTTGTGCTTGTCGAGTGCTTTAATAATAAGCTCTTTTGTCTTAGCCTCTAGAGATAAACTTTCCTCTATAATTTCAGTGTCTTCGTATTCTTGAACCTCCTTTGCACTTATTATAACGGGACGCGAATCATTTAGCTGCTCATTAGCTGCTCTTTCTTCATGCAATATGGTGGGAAGGTCTGGTCTATACTTAGTTGTTTGTGCTGGTTGTAGCTTTGGGAAATCAAGATCGTTTGTACGAGCCAATTCATACACTAGATTCTTTAGGTCAGATAAATCACCTTTCATGTCTAGTAAAAATTTATATAGGATCTCACGTTCCTCTAATGCATCACTTCCTGTTCCACGATTCGCTATACTGGGTAGATTGCGTTTCGTAAGATTAGGGGCAAATTCTAATAATCGCTCCGCAGTTACAAGTTTGTTATCAGATAAAATGGACATCTGTTCTGCTAGGTTCTTTAACTCACGTATATTTCCTGGCCACGGATAATTCTTTAAAATAGTTTTCGCGTTTTCATCTAACTGGATAGGTTCCATTTTATACTTCTCTGCTATATCCATGGTGAACTTACGCATAAGCATGTTAATATCATCCTTGCGTTCCATCAGAGACGGAATTTTAATAGGAACTGTATTTAATCTGTAGTAGAGATCTTCTCTGAATTTTCCTTTGCTTATTTTTTCCTCTAGATTTACATTCGTTGCTGCAATGACGCGCACATCTGTTTTTTGGACGGCAGAAGAACCTACACGAATAAACTCACCACTCTCTAGGACGCGTAAAAGGTACGCCTGCGTATCCAGTGGCATTTCACCTATTTCGTCTAGGAATATAGTACCTCCATTCACAGTTTCGAAGTAGCCTTTTCTATCACCCGTAGCTCCAGTGAATGCCCCTTTTTCATGACCGAATAATTCTGAATTGATAGTGCCTTCAGGAATAGCGCCGCAGTTTATCCCAATTAATTTATTGTGCTTTCGTTTACTCTGGTCATGTATGATTTTTGAAAATACATCTTTACCAACACCACTTGCTCCGCGGATAAGAACACTCAGTTCAGTCCCAGCTACACGTAATGCATTTTCTAACGCACGATCAAGTAGTTCTGATCGCCCTATAATACCATATCGTAGTTTAGTGCCTTGAATAGTCATAATTGTACAATCTTTCCTAGCATGGTGTTACTTGTTGCTGAGGTTATCTCTACATTTACATAATCACCTACTTTATGTTTACCTGTTTTAGGAAATACGATCAACAGAAAACCGCTGTTACGTCCTTTAAAATCTTTGTCTGATTTTTTGGAATCGCCTTCTATAAGTACGCGATATGTTTTTCCAACAGTACTCAAGTTATTTGCATGCGAAATTTCTTTTTGTTTCGCTACAATCTCTGACAATCTTCTCTTTTTCACAACTAATGGAATATCATCCTCATACTTTCTTTCAGCCAATGTTCCTGGTCGTTCAGAATAGTAAAACATATAAGAGAGACAATAGTTCGCATATTCCATCATACTCAATGTTTCTTGATGGTCCTCTTCTGTTTCAGTGCAAAAACCTGCGATGACATCAGAGGATATAGAACATTCAGGAATGATTTCTCTAATCCTATCTATCTTTTGTTTGTACCAAGGTCTGTCATACGTTCTATTCATTAACTTCAATACTCTACTACTCCCTGATTGGACGGGTAAATGAATATAATTGCAGATATTTTCGTGATCGCGAATGGCATACATCACTTCATCCGTAATATCTTTAGGATGGGAAGTAGAAAAACGGATGCGTAAATCTGGGTGCACTTTAGAAACCAAAACGAGCAGCTCCGCGAAGCTAACGACTTGTTTAGATTCTGGGTTTTCCCATTTATATGAGTCTACATTCTGTCCAAGTAGCGTCACTTCTCTATATCCTTTCTTGTAAAGATCTTCGGCTTCTGCTAGTATAGAAAATACATCTCTACTGCGCTCCCTTCCTCGCGTAAACGGAACTACACAAAACGAACACATGTTATCACAGCCACGCATGATAGAAATAAATGAAGTCACTCCATTACTGTCTAAGCGCACCGGAGATATGTCAGCATACGTTTCTTCCCGTGATAATAATACATTGATTGTACGTTCGCCTCCTTTTGCTGTGTCAATTAATTTGGGAAGGTCGCGATAAGCATCTGGTCCTACAACGATGTCCACTAATTTTTCTTCATCAAGAAATTTGGTCTTTAAACGTTCTGCCATGCAACCAAGAACACCAATGAGTGTTGCTGGCTTTTCTTTTTTTATTTGATTGAAAACGGTGAGACGTTGGCGTACGTTTTGCTCTGCTTTTTCACGTATACTACATGTATTTATAAGTATGAGATCAGCATTTGACATTTCCTTGGTTGGAAAGTAATTTTCTTCCTTAAGGATAGATGCAACCACTTCTGTATCGGAAAAATTCATAGCACAACCGTATGATTCTACATAGAACTGCTTGGAATCGGAAGGAATTTCTTTCTCTGCAACTAATACTTCACCCTGTTTACTTTCGTCCGGGATATGATCTTGAAAGCCAAATGCTTGCTTTTTATGCATGTATTTTTTTGTTTTTGAGCCATGCAAAGATAGACAATCGAATAGTTAATGACAAATTGGCAGATGATTAGATGGAGTTGCGTGTAATAGAAGGCTTTATTCAAGCAATATTGGGAGGATTTAAGGCCTTATTATATATCATATTAAAATAATTTGTAATATGATAGGTTGTTTTTTTCTATAATATATCATTTAAATATGTTATATATATTGTAGCGTTTGACCTAAGCCTGGTGTAACTTTATGAGAAGTTTCTACTTAGAATTCTAATTACCTTTGACTGAATTTGAAATCTAGGTTCACAATGCGTCTAAGTGTATCTCGCATTCATTTATTCTTTTTTTTTGGATAGACTTACGGGAGCCTAAACGTATTTTTTGATGAAACTACAGATGCAATAGGAACATCCATAAACGTATTACATACATTTATAATATGAATTATATTAAACTTGTATTAGTTGTCCTTGTCTTTTCTTGTTCTAACTCCCTGATCAGTCAGCAACTAGAATATAGATTCCACGGGTATCAGTTAGGCGAAAAAACGTTTATGACTTACGATGAGATAGTAAACCTACTGAATGATTCTTCTGGAGCGAAAGATTTATGGTTTAAAAGTAGAAGTCGGAAAAAGAAGGCGGGTATATATGGTGGATTATCACTCCTCTCTTTTACGTCATCTATAGTGCTTTTTAATATTTCTACCGATGCTGATGCAGATCCCGGTATTGTTATTTTAGGTATAGCAGGAATATATGTAGGTGTTATTACTGGACTGGTCGGTCTTTTTTTAAAGTCAAATTCAAACTACCTTAGAAAGACAAAAGTTCCTAGATTCTACAATGAAGATGTATTTGGTTTTCAAGAAAAAAGAAGTTTAGAGAATAGTTATGCAATAACGACTACTAGTAATGGGCTAGGATTAGTATATATTTTTTAAGTTAGTTAGTAATAAAGTTATTCAATCTCTTGCACTGCATCACTTAATTGTGTTACGGTTTGAGATTAAGGATAATTAAGATTATTTGTAATAATCTCTGTTTCATAATTGCCTTGCGGATTTAAAACGCCTTCTCCATTTTCGTCAACTCGATTTATCCATTGATATTGAAAGACAAACATAACGGGGTTCCTTACTATCGAGTTAGCAGCGTTGTATATATCGCTTTTAGTGATAGAAATTATCCTAGTTATTTCATTTGAACTTTTATATCTCGTTTCAATTTAGCTACAATTACTATCTAAATAATCGACTTTTCTATGAGAGGTTTGATTCCCGTCTTTGTCAAAATAAATCTGTTCAGAATATCCGCAAGGATTTATATTATAATATAAAATAGTATAATAATGTAATTCTTGTTCACTGTCAAAATATTCATGTTGACAGAGTTTGCGTCTATGGAGTATTTCTTGCTATAATTTAATATACTACCATTATGCAGGGTTGTAGCTTCAAACGTAGTATCGTTTTTATATTCATAATTAACTACACCTAATTGGTAACAATTTGAAGTTATTCTGTGCTTATGATCATACTTGAACGTGTTATTTAACTCACCATCTTGATAGATCTGGTGAAGCTTAAAAACTTGCTTTCGTATTGCACTGGAATGGGCTTTATGTATGGCTACAGTGTTTCATTTGGAGAGCATCCTATGATAAAGATTAAAATACAGAGGTATAACAAATGATATTTAAACATAGTAATGGTTAATTTACATTTTTACTATTCAGAAAAATTAAGATTTGAGTGTGTTAATATTTCTATATATAAGGGTATTGATTGTCTTAGGAAGTTTTGATAGTAGAATTTTCAAGCCTCAATTATTAAACGTTTAGTGCTAGGCATGCCCGGAATTATCAGAAATTTTTATCTCTGATACTCTATCTGATAGTAATTAAAATTACTTAGAGAGCAAAAGATATTTTTTTACTAAAAAATTTTATATTGGGAAGTATATTGTTTTTCATCCTTTAAACTCTGATCTATGTCCCAATTGGTAAAACCACATAGTTTATTTACCGATTTTGATATTGACCTATTTTCCTCTGGTCACCACACACAACTTTACAATAAATTTGGTAGCCATATTATCGAGCTTGATGGCTCACAGGGAGTTTGTTTTGCAGTCTATGCTCCGGGCGCTGTGAAAGTGGAGGTGATAGGTGATTTTAATTATTGGAATGGAGAGAAGCATGCACTTAATGTAAGATGGGATGATTCAGGGATTTGGGAAGGATTTATACCTGATGTAAAACATGGTGCATTATATAAGTACAGGATTTACTCCCACCATGATTCTAAGGTCAGGGAAAAAGCCGATCCATTTGCGCGTTGCAATGAAATACCACCGTTGTCAGCTAGTATTGTTTGGGAAGAAGAGTATATATGGAATGATTCTAATTGGGCTACCCAATCAAAAAAGAAGAATAATCTAGATAGTCCAATGTCCGTGTATGAAGTACATCTTGGAAGTTGGAAAAAGAAGGAAAATAGATCACTCCATTATACGGAATTAGCGGAAGATCTCGTAAGCTATATTAAAGAGATGGGCTTTACACATGTAGAATTTCTGCCCGTGATGGAGCATCCTTTCTACCCTTCTTGGGGATATTTATGTACCGGTTTTTTTGCGCCGACAAGACGCTATGGTGATCCTGAGGAATTAAAATATCTTATAGACAAATTTCACCAAGCAGGTATTGGTGTAGTTATGGATTGGGTGCCAGGTCATTTCCCTGACGATGAGCATGCGCTTGCTGAGTTTGATGGAACCAAGGTGTATGAACATCCTGACAAGTCGAAAGGGTATCATCCAGATTGGAAGAGTTTGATTTTTAATTACGAACGTGCAGAAGTTAGATCCTTTTTACTTTCAAGTGCTCACTTTTGGGCAAATGAATTTCATGTTGACGGTATCAGAGTGGATGCTGTGGCCTCTATGATTTATCTGGACTACTCTCGAGAAGAAGGCGAATGGACCCCCAATGAAGATGGGTCTAACTTCTACCGAGCTGCTATTTCTTTCTTGCAAGAACTTAATATAACAATGTACAAGGACTTTCCTCATATCCAAATGATAGCGGAGGAATCTACTGCCTATAATGGTGTTACAAGGCCTGTACATGAAGGCGGCTTAGGCTTCGGGCTTAAGTGGATGATGGGGTGGATGAATGATGGGCTAGAATTTATGGAAAAAGATCCTATTCACAGGAAGTATCACTTGGGAGATATGAGTAGGAGTCTGACCTATGCGTTTACAGAAAATTTTGTCCTTCCTCTTTCGCATGATGAAGTTGTCCATGGCAAATCATCATTAGTTTCGAAAATGCCGGGGGATGAGTGGCAACGTTTTGCCAATTTGAGATTGCTCTATTTAAGTATGTACGGGCACCCAGGACAGAAGCTCTTATTTATGGGAGGAGAATTTGGTCAAACTGCAGAATGGGATGTGAATGTATCCTTATCATGGGACTTGCTAGAACATACTCCGCACAAGGGTATTAAAAAATTCATCCAAAATCTAAATCAACTTTATACATCAGAATCAGCATTATATGCTCTCAACTACTCACCAGATGGCTACGAATGGATTGATTATTCGGATCATGAAAACTCGGTGCTTTGTTTTGTAAGGAAATCCAAAGATGCACACCTTATTTTTGTTTTGAATTACGCGCCAGTAGTACGAGACAACTATCGCATTGGTGTCCCAGATACTTATAATTATAAAGAAATTTTAAATAGTGATGATAAAAAATATTGGGGTTCAGGTGTTATTAATAGTGCACTCTTGGTAAGCGAAAAATTTCCTTGGCAGAGTAGAGATTATTCCATACAACTTACACTACCGCCATTGGCTGGTATTGTATTAAAACCTCAAAAAAAGTAAGATGAAAAATGTTCTCCACATATGCAGCGAGTGCTATCCGGCAGCTAAGGCAGGAGGTATGGGGGATGTGGTAGGAGCTTTACCAGCATATCTGCCAAAGCATGGTATAAATGCTACCGTCGTTATACCAAAATATAAGACCCCATGGTTCGGTAAGCAAAGCTTTAACATAATTTATGAGGGGAGTTTTGAGATAGGAGGACAAATGCAGAGTTACTCAATACAGAAGCTCGCTAATAGCACATTGGCGTTTCCTTTCTACTGTATAGATCTTCCAGGTTTATTTGATCGTGCTTCTATATATTTGGCGGAGGATGGTCAGGGATATAGGGACGAACCCAAGAGAAATATTGCTTTTCAAACTGCAGTCATGGAATGGCTGATAAGACGTTACGAATTATTTGATGTTATTCACGTCCATGACCATATGACGGGTCTCATTCCGTTTTTTATGCTCTTCTGTCCCAGGTATAAAAAACTCAAAAATGTACCTTCAGTTTTATCAATACATAATGGTGCTTATAGAGGCGAGTTTGAATGGAATGAGGTGCGGTCATTTCTTCCTGATTTTAGAAATAATGATGGCGGTGTATTGGACTGGGATGGGAAAATTAACAGTTTAGCCGCTGCAATTAAATGCGTTTGGTCTATAATTACGGTTTCTCCCGCCTATATGCTAGAATTGATAAAAGATTCAGATACTTTGACGCCTCTTTATGAGAGTGAAATAGATAAATGCAAAGGGATACTCAACGGAATAGACGCAAAACTTTGGGACCCGCGCACTGACTCTTATTTGGATCATCATTTGAACGGGACATCTAGAAAAAACTGGAGTGAATTCAAATCTAAAAACAAGTCCTTTCTGCAACAACAATATAAACTAAAGTCGGGAAGACCTTTGATAGGATTCATAGGAAGATTTGCATATCAAAAGGGAGCGGATTTATTCTTGGAAGCGATTTCAGAGGCATATAAACAGAATCTCGAATTTAACACTATTATTCTTGGATCAGGAAACAAGGATTTGGAAAATATGGTTGTTGAATTAAGTAATAACTATCCTAAAAAAATTGCTGCGGAAATCGCCTACAATGAACAGTTGGCAAGACATATATATGCAGGTAGCGACTTTCTAATTATGCCATCAAGATTTGAACCCTGTGGACTCAATCAGTTGTATGCGATGCGTTATGGAACAGTCCCAATAGTATCACACGTAGGTGGTTTAAAGGATACTGTAAAGGATGTCTCAAAGAAAGGGGAAGGCATTGTACTCCAAGACCTTAATGTAGAAGAGATAGTGCATGCAATCCAAAGATCGAAAGAACTATATCACAAGA
>Ga0209828_1002041_pt1 | contig 17447 bp, 12 predicted proteins | sample MaitaG_FD_187429 | JGI IMG/M metagenome (GOLD analysis project Ga0209828, IMG submission 187429) | Marine algal microbial communities from Maine, USA - Maine_Asex2 metaG (SPAdes) (version 2) | ecosystem: Host-associated > Algae > Red algae > Unclassified | place: Maine, USA | collected 2015-01-05 | reverse complement strand
ATCGCCCTGTTGAAAGTCGGTACGACCACAACCGCCAATGAGCAGAGTGTCTCCAGTAAATAAACGATCGCGCCAGCGGTAGGTTGTGCAGCCACTGGTATGGCCCGGTGTTTTGATCGCGTGCAACGTCTCTGCACCAAAACTGACCGAATCCCCATCGCTCATGAGCTTATCAGCGCAGGTAACACCCGTGCCCTCTCCTGAAATAAATTGGCAACCAACCATTTCCTTGATGACCCGCGCACCGGTTATATGATCTGCATGGACATGCGTTTCGGCGATATAGGCCAGTGTCGCGCCCATTGCTTCCAACTCTGCCAAATCACGTTCTTCCTGACCCAACACTGGGTCAATCATGACAGCCTGCTTGCTGACAGGATCCATCAAAATATAAGTGAGCGTTGACGTTTCAGGGTCAAATAGTTGCTTAAAAGGCATGCGCTAAACCTATCTAAATATTAGAAAATACTAATATACTGATTAATGGAAATATTTCAAGTGAATTTATAACCGGGAGCAATGATGGCTCTTGCTATTCTGTAAATACCGCGTGCCAGAATTGATAAAGAACAGGCGCAAAAGCACCATTCAAATTTCTGTTAGAATACAACCAAATTTCGGCTACTTTCAATAGCTCCAAATAATCATTAGAAACAACTAATCCCGCAGGATAAGACATGCCAGACAAGAAGATATCACTCGCAATTGCTGCACGTCGCAGAAACTCAGGGCAAATCAATTGGCGAGTGCTTGATGATTGGAGACTCACGGCACGACATTGCCGCGGCTAGAAATGCTGGAATGCGAGTAGTAGCAGTGCCATACGGCTACAATCACGGAGAAGATATTTCCCTCTCCAACCCAGATGCTGTAATCGAAACAATAGCCTCGCTCCCAGAGCTAATTAAAAACTGGAATCTTTCTGATAAGCTCGCACCGAATACATGATCCACAACAGCAAAAAAACAATTGACGTTGACGTAAACGTAAGCTTCAGCGTAATATAAATGCACCGATGCAATTCCACCACAGGAGCCAAGCGTGAGTAAAAACAATGAAAACGATAATATCAGCATCTCCGGTCTTGCCCAAGAGTTTGATATCACTACCCGCACCATTCGGTTCTACGAAGAAAAAGGCCTGCTCAAACCTGACAGAAACAGTGGCAACCGTTCATATAACGCAGCTGACCGTACCAAACTCAAACTCATCCTAAGGGGTAAACGCCTTGGTTTCACACTGGATGAAACGCTCGGCATTATCAACATGTACGACCCTGCACAGGGCAATACTGGGCAGTTGCAAAGAATGATTAATCTCATTCGTGACAAGCGCAAACAGCTTGAACTACAGCAGCTCGATCTCGAGGGCATGATGTTAGATTTGCGCGACTCGGAAGAGAGATGTTTACAGGCGATGGGAGAGCAGCCAGACAGTAATGCCTCCTCCAAAACTGGCTCCTAGTATACGCTAACGAGATAAGTATCACCCTATTTTTAAAGGTACCAAAATGATTCCAAGCTACCCTTCACTCAAATTTGACCTTGGCGAAGACATCGACATGATGCGCGAGATGGTGCAGCAGTTCTCGCAAAATGAAATTGCACCTAGAGCCGCACAAATCGATAAAGACAACGAATTCCCCAATGACTTGTGGCAAAAATTTGGTGAGCTTGGCCTGCTAGGCATGAGCGTTTCTGAGGAGTTTGGCGGTACTGGCATGGGCTATCTAGCGCACACTATCGCGATGGAAGAGATCAGTCGCGCATCAGCCTCGGTGGGCTTGTCTTATGGTGCACATTCCAATCTTTGTGTGAATCAAATCTTTAAAAACGGCACCGATGAGCAGCGCCATCAATACCTACCGAAGCTATGTTCTGGTGAACACATCGGTGCGCTAGCGATGTCAGAACCGAGCTCTGGTTCAGATGTTGTCAGCATGAAATTGAAAGCCGAGAAAAAAGGCGACCACTATGTGCTTAACGGCAATAAAATGTGGATCACCAACGGCCCTGATGCCCATACTTATGTGATCTACGCCAAGACGGATATCGACGCTGGGCCACGCGGTATTACCGCTTTTATCGTCGAACGCGACTATCCCGGGTTTTCACGCCATCAAAAGCTGGACAAGCTCGGCATGCGTGGCTCTAACACTTGCGAATTGGTATTTGAAAACTGCGAAGTGCCTGCTGAAAATATTCTTGGCAAAGAAGGCGGCGGCGTCAATGTGCTCATGAGTGGTTTGGATTTTGAACGCACCGTGCTATCCGGTGGGCCAGTTGGCATTATGCAAGCGTGTCTCGACGTGGTGATTCCTTACATACACGAGCGTAAGCAGTTTGGTCAAAGCATTGGTGAGTTTCAATTGATGCAAGGTAAGGTGGCTGATATGTATACCGAACTCAGCGCATCACGTGCTTATTTATACGCGGTGGCTAAAGGCTGTGATCGTGGCGAAGAGTCACGCAAAGATGCCGCTGGTGTGATTTTGTATACCGCAGAAAAAGCGACGCAAATGGCGTTGCAAGCGATACAAGCACTAGGTGGCAATGGCTATACTAATGACTACCCAACGGGTCGTTTGTTACGTGACGCCAAGTTGTATGAGATTGGCGCGGGTACTTCAGAAGTACGTCGGATGTTGATTGGCCGTGAGCTGTTTAAAGAAACGGTTTAATTCGTAGCACTGGGTGTTTGCTTCACAAATATCACCTTCGGTGCAAACATTTGTTACGCAAACACCCAGCGCTACTCCTGTGAGAGTTACTTATTTTATGGCGATAAATACGCGAATCAGCAGCAAGATAAACACTCGCTCCGCTGAGTTTTCTGACAACAGTGAATCGATGCAGTTACTGGTTGATGACCTTACTAAGAAGTTAGAAGCGATCAAACTGGGCGGGGGTGAAAGGTACCAAACCCGCCATAAGTCCCGCGGGAAGTTACTGCCACGTGAGCGGATAGATGCCTTAATAGATCCGGGGTCGCCGTTTTTAGAGCTGTCACAGCTCGCAGCTTTTGAAGTTTATGGCGAGGAAGTGAATGCAGCAGGATTGGTCGCAGGCATTGGCCGAGTGAGTGGACAAGAGTGCATGATTGTCGCCAACGATGCCACGGTCAAAGGCGGCTCCTATTATCCGCTGACGGTGAAAAAACACATTCGCGCGCAGACTATCGCAGAGCAAAACCATCTGCCCTGCATTTATCTGGTTGATTCGGGCGGTGCCAACCTGCCCCGCCAAGACGAGGTGTTTCCTGACCGTGAGCACTTCGGTCGTATTTTCTTTAATCAAGCCAATATGTCAGCGCAAAATATCCCACAGATTGCGGTGGTAATGGGTTCATGTACAGCGGGTGGTGCTTACGTTCCGGCGATGGCTGATGAGTCAATTATTGTTAAAGAACAGGGCACAATATTTTTAGCAGGCCCGCCGCTGGTTAAAGCGGCAACGGGCGAGGTGGTGTCGGCAGAGGATTTGGGGGGCGCTGATCTGCATTGTAAAACGTCTGGCGTTACCGATCACTACGCACAAAACGATCACCATGCGTTGGAGTTAGCGCGGCAATCGATTGCTTATTTAAATCGTCAAAAACCAGAGCAGTTGGACAATAAACCCTCGCAAGAACCACACTACGACGGCAAAGAAATCTATGGCATTATCCCCAAAGATTCGAAGCAGCCTTACGATGTTAGAGAAGTTATTGCGCGCATTGTAGACGCGTCAGAATTTAATGAGTTTAAAGCACTTTATGGCACCACCCTAGTTTGTGGGTTTGCCCATCTTTACGGATACCCTGTCGGCATCGTGGCAAATAACGGTATCTTGTTTGCCGAGTCAGCCCAGAAAGGTGCACACTTTATTGAGCTGTGTTCCCAACGTAAAATCCCGCTGATCTTCTTGCAAAATATTACAGGGTTTATGGTGGGTGCGCAGTATGAAGCGGGAGGTATCGCTAAGCATGGCGCCAAAATGGTCACTGCGGTTGCTTGCGCTAAAGTGCCTAAGCTTACGGTATTAATCGGTGGCTCTTTTGGTGCAGGAAACTACGGCATGTGTGGCCGCGCTTACGACCCCAACTTCCTATTTATGTGGCCCAACGCCCGCATCTCAGTCATGGGCGGCGAGCAAGCCGCTGGTGTCTTGGCACAGATCAAACGCGACCAAAAGCAAGCTAGAGATGAAGCTTGGAGTGACGAAGAAGAGACCGAGTTCAAGCAACCGATTCTCGATACTTACGAAGCGCAAGGCCACCCCTACTATGCATCGGCAAGGCTGTGGGACGATGGTGTGATTGACCCCGCTGACACGCGCATGGTGCTGGGTTCATCGCTGTCTGCTAGTTTGAATAAACCAATCGAAGACACCAAGTTCGGCGTATTTAGGATGTGATGATATGACTTTTAATACAGACCAGATGTGCTTAATATCATCCTTCATTTCTTATTCCACAACAGAGATACATTCAAATCTGTTGAAAAGTAACGACAAGGGAAATAACCACACGCTTTGCACGCTTGATGGCAATCTGGAGAATGGGAATGTTTGATAAAATCCTAATCGCCAACCGTGGCGAGATCGCCTGCCGAGTGATAAAAACAGCAAAGCTAATGGGGGTTCGTACCGTTGCGGTTTACTCCGATGCGGATGCTAATGCGATGCATGTCCAGATGGCCGACGAAGCCATTCATATCGGTGCAGCACCATCGCGCGAATCGTATTTAGCGATGGATAAGATCATCGCAGCGGCCAAGCAAACTGGCGCTCAAGGCATCCACCCCGGTTATGGGTTTCTTAGCGAGAACGCCTCTTTTTGCCAGCTTTGCGCTGATAACAATATCACTTTCATTGGCCCACCCATCGGCGCAATAGAAGCGATGGGCTCCAAGTCAGCGGCTAAAACCATTATGGAAAAAGCCGGTGTGCCGCTGGTACCTGGCTATCACGGTGACAACCAAGACCCGGCTTTTTTAAAGCTAACCGCCAATGAAATGGGCTATCCTGTTCTGCTTAAAGCAGCCGCAGGCGGTGGCGGTAAAGGTATGAGGCAGGTCTGGGCAGTTGAGGAGTTTGACGAGGCACTAGCAACGGCAAAACGCGAGTCGATGAATGCCTTTAACGATGAGATTATGTTGGTTGAGAAATATCTAACCCAACCGCGCCATGTTGAAATCCAAGTGTTTTGTGATCAGCACGATAATGCGGTTTATCTCGCAGAGCGTGACTGCTCAGTACAACGTCGTCATCAGAAAGTGATCGAAGAAGCCCCTGCCCCAGGCATGACCGAAACCTTAAGACGCCAGATGGGTGAAGCCGCGATTGAGTCAGCAAAAGCCATTAACTATGAGGGTGCTGGCACGGTTGAGTTTTTGTTAAATAGTGACAATTCCTTTTACTTTATGGAGATGAATACTCGTCTGCAAGTCGAGCATCCAGTGACCGAATTAATTACTGGCGTAGATTTGGTAGAGTGGCAATTACGCGTGGCTTCGGGCGAACCGCTGCCTCTGCAACAAGATGAAATCTGCATCAATGGGCACGCGGTTGAAGTGCGTATTTATGCCGAAGACCCTGAAAATGATTTCTTACCGGAGACTGGTACGCTGTCGTTTTTACAAACACCGACTGAGAATGCGCATACACGTTTAGACACAGGCGTGCGTCAAGGCGATACCATCAGCGTGTATTATGATCCTATGATTGCCAAGCTGATTACTTGGGATGAGAGTCGTGACAAGGCTCTCAAGCGCATGGCTAAAGCACTGCGCGAGTACCAAATTGGTGGCGTGACTACCAATATTGATTTTCTGTATAAACTGGCTAGCTCCAAGCCTTTTATTGCAGCGGACCTGGATACTGGATTTATCGAAAAGCATCATGATGCAATTTTTCGTCATGACGAGCGTGATTTTGTTAAGGATATATCGCTGGCAGCATTGTATTTAGTGCTTCAACAGCTGCAAGAGTCCGTACTCTATAGCAACCCAAACGACCCTTATTCCCCATGGAATCTGAGCAATAGCTGGCGTATGAATGAAGCCAATGCATATTCGCTTGAAATTGAGCATCAGGCACAGATAATCGCTGTTGAAGTGGAAACACTCCAAGATTCCTCTTTCAGTACAAGCATCACTCAAACTAATCCAATCCAGCACTACCGCATTCGCTTTGATGGGCATGCAGTAGACGCTCACGGTCGACTCGACGGCAACACATTACAAAGCGACATCAACGGCTATCGATCGCAAGCGTCAGTTGCCGAGCATGACGGTATTTATACAGCATTTACCCAACATGGTGCTTTCAAATTCTCCAAAGTAGAACCTGATCTCGGCGTAGCAAACGCTGTATCAAACGAAGGCGGCTTGAACGCACCCATGAATGGAACCATCGTCACGTTGTTAGTTGAACGAGGCAAACCGGTTGCTGAAGGCGACGCCCTACTCGTTATGGAAGCGATGAAAATGGAACACACCATCAGAGCACCCTCAGCCGGTGTGGTTCAGGAGTTTTATTTCCAACCAGGCAATCTCGTCGATGGTGGCGCAGAGCTACTGGCATTTGAGGTGAACGAATAATGGCAAACTATCCGACAAAGGTGCGCATTGTGGAAGTTGGCCCAAGAGATGGCCTGCAAAATGAAAAACAATCGATCGGCACAGCGGTAAAAATAGAATTAATCGATCGGCTGGTCAATGCAGGTATGAGTTATATCGAAGCTGGCTCCTTTGTCAATCCAAAATGGATACCGCAAATGGCTGGTAGCGAAGCGGTGTTTGCTGAGTTAACTCGCAAGCCAAATGTTACTTATGCTGCCCTCACTCCAAATCTGCAAGGCTATGAACGCGCCGCATCAGTAAATGCCTCCGAAGTCGCGATATTTGCTGCGGCTTCCGAATCATTTAGTCAGAAAAATATTAACTGCTCGATTGAGGAAAGCGTCAACCGCTTTATGCCGGTCATTGAAGCGGCTAAAAAAGATCAGATACCGGTCAGAGGCTATGTATCTTGCGTGGCAGGCTGCCCTTATGAAGGCGAAATTGCGCCTGAAAAAGTACGTGGTGTGACACAGCGACTATTAGAAGCAGGCTGCTATGAAGTGTCGCTAGGGGACACGATTGGCACTGGCACCGTAGGCAGCATCGATAAGTTACTGACTACTTTGATAAAGGAGATCCCAGTGGAAAAGCTAGCGGTGCATTTTCATGATACCTACGGGCAGGCACTTGCCAATATTCACGTCGCATTGCAAAAAGGCATTGCGGTGATTGATAGCTCTGTCGCTGGGCTGGGCGGTTGTCCCTATGCAAAAGGTGCTTCGGGTAATGTGGCAACTGAAGACTTGGTTTACATGCTTAATGGCATGGGCATTGAACACGGGATTGATTTAGATCGCTTGATCGAAGCGGGAAATTATATTTCTCAACAACTAGGCCGAACTAGTCAATCTAAAGTAGCAAATGCTCAACAGTCTGTGTGTTTCAGTATTTAACGATGGCTTTAGAGATTTTTCTAACATGAATTTGGCCTAAGCAATTTGCAGGTTTAAATCAATTCTGTAAACTACCCGCAGTTTTACCAACTATTGGATTCGTGATAAAATTTCATTATCTTTGCAATTGAATATTCGAAGACTAAATCCCAAAATATTCCGACAAGAGGTCTTTATTATGTTACGGATGGCATTTTTAATCAGCTTAGCGGCTTCGCTGACGTTCACGTCAGTCGCCTATGCTACCAGTAGTGAACGCCTATATTACGCAGCCAAAGGCGGGTATTTTCAAGCAGCTAAAAACCTAGTTGAAGTCGATCGAGCTAGCACTGCGTACGCTAACCCAATCAACGGAGAAACCGCATTATTTGTAACGACCCAAGCGGGGAATTATCAAATGACCGAATACCTGTTGGAAAAACGCGCAAACCCAAATCAACCTAATCTTGATCGTCTCTATCCGTTGCACCTGTCGAGCCAGACTAACAACTTCCCTATGGTGAGATTGTTATTAGAAGGTGGCGCTTACGCAGGCCCCATTGATCTAGATGGCAATACACCGTTACACCATGCTGCACGATTTAATAACATGCAAATGTTTGAACTCCTCCTTGAGAAGAAAGCACCTGCGGGGCATGTCAATAAAGATAGACTTGCACCCATCCACTTTGCAAGCCGTCTTGGCAATACTGCCATGGTAAAATTACTGCTTGAAAAAGGAGCCGCCGCCGACCCCATTGATGCCGAAGGTGTTTCACCTATTCATTTGGCCAGCCAGACAGGGAACTTAGCGATGGTTAAGCTTTTGGTGGATGCTAAAGCCAATGTAAATGCTGTCAAAAAAGATGGTGTTACACCACTCCATGAAGCTTCTGCCGCAGGCCATTTAAGTGTTGCAAGATACCTTATAAAGAATGGAGCAAGCACAGAAGCTAGGACGATAGGCGGTTGGATCGCGTTGCACCATGCAGCCCGGTTTGGGCATACGCGCATTGCCAGCACACTATTGTACAATGGCGCACCTATTAACAAGCGTACTAACGACGGCAAGACTATTTTTGATCTGGCTAAACTGGGAAATCAAGATGGAATGCTGAAGTTCTTAAAAAAATACGCGAGAAGAAAAGGCAAGCGTATTCCAAGAGCTAGAAAACCAGTTGCGGCTTCTATCGCTCAAGCGGCATCAGTTCCAAGACCTGCAAGCAGCAAAACTGCCTCGTCATCAACTGCTTTAGATAAGTTAGGCCTTGATGCAAGCGCGGTTGCAGCACTGCTAGGAAACTAAGCACGGTCACTGATATGTAAGCGATTTGCTAACATTTCAATGTTATACCTGAATCCACGGATGGATTCATATCGCTAATAAGGCAACAGATTACAACGAGGCGTCTTACTTGTCTTTTATTGAACTGTTGCAAAGTCACCTTTTCGTCTCATCACCCCTTCAGTTAATCGTTCTATTTTTCATAGTTCTCGTAGCCTCTATCATCAGAGGTGCCATAGGCTTTGGCTTCTCAGCCATTGTTGTCGCCAGTACCAGTTTCTGGCTACCCCCCATCGCAGCGGTATGCCTAACAGTTATTTTAGAAGTTATCGCGAGTGCGATAATGTTTCGCGGAGTTCAAAACGACATCGATTACAAGCTATTGCTTCCCCTATCGATTGGTACCCTGTCAGCTAGTATTATAGGTGTCTCGATTCTCGCCGTAATTGACCCTAAGCTTCTGCAAATACTCCTTACAATCTACCTTGCCACTATCTGTGTGCTGAGTCTGATAAAACTTCAGTTAAGACCCAACCCGTCAACTCTACGTGTAGGAATAGCGGGAGCAATGACTGGGATCATTAATGGAATGTCTGCCATGGGCGGCTTATTTGTAGCTTTTTTTATGACAGGCTCAAACATTCCCGTAACAAAAATTCGCGCCACGATGGTCGTCTATTTCTTGGTTATTGAGTTTGCGTTTCTCAGCAGCGCTTTTTTTAATGATATATACACCATGCAAATTTTCTGGACATCTATAGCCGTTACTCCAGCAATGTTCATAGGCGTAGCACTGGGTACCAAACTGTTTAATCGATTGCCTGAGGAAAGGCTCAAGCAAATGATTTTGTACTCGTTGATTTTGCTATCTTCCATAGGACTATTGAAAACACTACTCAGTAGCACAAGCTAGTAAAGTAGTACTTTGCCCCCCTCATAGATAGCCAGAGCAACATAAGCCTTTAACGCTGCTCTGTCTGCCAATTATCTGCTATACCTACAGGCGAATTATCCTCCGGCAACATCCCCTTCCCCTTAATAATATCTGCCGCCCGCTCTGCCAACATCATCGTCGGCGCATTTAAATTTCCATTAGGGATCGTTGGGAAAGTCGACGAGTCAACAACGCGTAATCCTTCAATACCATGTACCCGCATATCTGGCCCAACAACAGCCATTTCGTCCGTGCCCATTTTGCAACTACAAGATGGGTGATAGGCACTTTCTACTGCTTGACGAACAAAGGCATCAATCTCCTCATCTGTCTGCACCGCTTCACCCGGCTGGATCTCACCGTCACGATAATCATCAAAAGCAGACTGCTCAATAATCTCACGCGTGAGTCGTACGCAGGCTCGGAATCCTTCGATATCTTCCTGCTTTTCTAGATAATTAAACGTGATATCAGGTTTGTCGCTAAAGTCAGGCGAAGTCACCCGAACCGAACCCCGACTAAACGGTTTATTATGTCCAACATGCACTTGAAAGCCATGCCCTGCAAACGCCGCATTCCCATCATAGCGCATCGCGGCAGGTAAGAAATGGTATTGGATATCTGGCCATTCGACACCCGCTTTAGAACGAATAAATGCACACGATTCAAAGTGGTTAGTGGCTCCTAACCCTGTTTTAAACAGTATCCACTCTACGCCTATTTTAAACTTACTAAATAGATCCAACTTACCGTTAAGTGTGATTGGCTGTTTGCATTTGTACTGGAAGTAAAACTCTAAGTGATCCTGCAAGTTCTCACCAACGCCAGGCAGCTCGTGCTTCACTTCAATACCCGCCTTTTTAAGCACATCCGCAGGACCGATACCAGACACCTGTAACAACTGCGGTGAGCCAATAGAACCTGCGCTGACAATCACTTCACACTTAGCCATCGCTTGCTTTGAAACTGCCCCTTGCTTGTACTCAACACCAGTGGCTTTTTTACCTTCCATGATAATTCGCTGAGTCAGTGCACGGGTTTCAACGGTTAGGTTTGGGCGCTTCATAGCTGGCTTGAGATAAGCATTAGCCGTGGACTGACGCCTGCCATTTTTGACATTCATGTGCATAGGACCAAAGCCTTCTTGGCGCTCACCATTGTAGTCTTTAGTGTGGAAATAACCCGCCTGTTTACCGGCCCTAATGAAAGTGTCGTAGAGTGGGTTTTTACGATTGTTCCCATTATTTACGCCGACAGGACCACCTCTACCGCGGTAATTATCCGCGCCAAATGACCAGTCTTCCATTTTCTTGAAGTACGGCAAGCAGTTTTTGTAGCTCCAACCAGTCGCGCCGTGAGACTCCCATTCGTCATAGTCTTTGGCATTACCGCGCAAAAAGACCATGCCGTTAATTGAAGAAGAGCCTCCTAATACTTTTCCCCGTGGACAGTGCATATTGCGATTATCAAGATAAGGCTCAGCCTGAGTCTCATATTGCCAAGCGAACTTCTCAGTATTCATTGGAATAGATAAGGCCGTCGGCATTTGGATGAAAATACTGCGGTCGCTCCCTCCAAACTCTAGCAACAGCACGCTGACGTTTTCATCTTCTGTCAGGCGATTGGCTAGGATACAACCCGCTGATCCTGCTCCTATTATGACGTAATCATATTCTTTGCTTTGCATGTGATACTAGCCTCCACTTTAGCGCTAAAGTCTATCCCATTTCATCTAAGCGGTAACTCAAAAATTGGAGCGTACCAAAAAGCTCTGCTAAGGTGATTGACAGCTACCCAAAAAGGCCAAGGGACAACCACTTCATTTCACTTTAAAATAACCCAATGTGATTAGACGAATCACCAATAGGAGGATCAAGTGAGCTTAGACCGTAGAGAGTTTTTACAAATGCTGGCCGCCGCAAGCGCCGCTGGTTTTCAACTAAATAATGCCTATGCGACAGATGCTTCTGCAAAAGCGATCAAAGGCCCTTCAGATCCTTATGAAATGCCAGCCTTTGGTAATGTCTCCGTCATGCATTTTACAGACTGCCATGCACAGTTAAACCCTATTCACTTCCGCGAGCCGAGCATCAATTTAGGCATTGGCGAAATGAATGGGCGGCCTCCACATTTGGTGGGAAAGCACTACTTAGAACACTACGGCATTGCGCCTGATTCATTAGAAGCTCATGCTTTCACCTACCTGAACTTTCAAGATGCCGCACAAAAATACGGAAAGGTCGGTGGATTCGCCCATCTCAAAACATTAGTTGATAAAGTTCGTGCGCAACGTCCGGGCTCTCTATTACTCGATGGTGGTGACACGTGGCAAGGTTCATGGACAGCGTTACAAACTAATGCACAGGATATGGTAGACGCACAACTTGAACTTGGCGTCGATATTATGACCGCACATTGGGATATGACTTACGGCATGGATCGCGTCACTGAAGTCATTGAGAATGATTTTGACGGCAAAATAAATTTCCTCGCACAAAACATCATTACCACTGACTTTGAAGAGCCTGTATTTGACCCTTACGTTATTAAAGAAATTAATGGTGTGCCCGTCGCTATTTTGGGCCAAGCCTTTCCGTACACCCCCATCGCCAACCCACGCCATTTTGTTGAAGACTGGAGCTTTGGTATCCGTGAAGACCGTATGCAAGAAATGGTCGATGAAGCACGTGAGAAAGGTGCAGCCGCCGTCATCCTCCTCTCTCACAACGGTATGGATGTAGATCTCAAATTGGCGAGCCGTGTTACAGGCATTGACGCGATCATGGGTGGCCACACACATGACGGAATCTACCAACCCACAATCGTCGAAAACTCAGGCGGAAAGACGCTGGTTACTAACGCAGGTTCCAATGGGAAATTCTTAGGCGTCTTGGACTTAGCTGTCAAAGGCGGCAAAGTCACAGACTTCAAATATAAGCTACTACCTGTCTTCTCTAACCTTATCAAACCAGATGCTGGAATGACTCAGCTCATTAAAGAATCGCGAGCCCCTTATGAGAAGGTACTGGCTGAAGAGTTAGCGGTTTGTGACGACACGCTTTATCGTCGCGGCAATTTCAACGGCACTTTTGACCAACTGATTTGTAATGCTTTGATGGAAGGTTTGGACGCTCCGATCGCCTTCTCACCAGGTTTCCGTTGGGGTACCAGCGTCTTACCCGGACAGCCGATTACTTTTGAACATGTCGCTGATCAAACAGCCATCACTTATGGCACGGTTACGCGCAACCTTCTAAGTGGGGAAGCTATCAAAGAAATACTGGAAGACGTAGCTGATAACTTATTCAATCCAGACCCTTACTATCAGCAAGGGGGGGATATGGTTCGGGTCGGTGGACTAGCCTTTAGCTTTGATCCTACGGCAAAAATGGGCGATCGCGTGTCTGACTTGGAACTTGATGACAAACCATTAGATGCTAAAAAAGAATACCCGGTGGCTGGATGGGCAAGCGTGCAGGAGAATGTGCCTGATAATAAGCAAATTTGGGAAGTTGTCGCAGGCTACCTAAAAGACAAGAAAACCATTGGGCGCGTCGAATTAAATACACCGACGTTAAAAGGCGTTAAAGATAATGTGGGTGTTGCTTAAGCAAGAGACCCATACAAACAAAAGCGGCCAGCTGATTTCTCAACTGGCCGCGATATCATCGTGCAAGTGGCGTCTGTTTAAACAGGCACTACATTGTTCGCACAAGGACCTTTTTGGCCTTGGCCAACTTCAAATTCTACTGCCTGACCGTCGTTCAACGTTGCATAGCTCTCACCACTTTTGATCTCACTGTGGTGAACAAATAGGTCTTTACCGCCATCATCTGGAGTGATGAAACCGAAACCTTTCGCCGCGTCAAACCACTTCACTGTACCTTTACTCATACTAATCTCTTCATTAAATTATAAATCTTGTCTTGCTGGGGCAGGAGTATACCTGCAAAAGTTAATAAAACCTAAGCGTGATAATTATTTATTGGTAATACTTTAAGAAATAACGCTGAAATATTCATCTATTACCTAAGTTATGGCACTTAGATCTCCTGACAACGCCACAGATTACAGAAAGAAGAAGGCACATCAGTAACACACTCAAGGACAGACTTCCGCCACCATCACGGTTTTCAGTACCATTTTCTGAAGTTTCATCGTTTTCTGGATTTGTACCGCTATCTGGTGTCACAGTAATGCTGCCAGAGCTAAGCGCAAAGAAACCATTCGAATTGCATCGTACCATGACGACGCCGGCGGTGGTCGCCGAATCAGCCACTGTAAACTCATGCTCACCATCGTTGGATGTGCCTTGCGCAATCACAATATCAAAATTCTCATCGCCATTACCTGTCATGAGAATATCTACCGCACTACAGCTAATAGGTGCTTGTGTAGTATCAGCAACATCCCACCTTATGAGGCTTAGCTCACCGGCTTGCAATGTGGAGCCATCGATTGGTTCGGTTACTTGAAATGGGGCGCCTCCTGCCACCACGGTAACCTTCATCTCATCAGTAGCAACTCCACCCTTACCATCCCTAACAGTCAATCTAAAATTGAGATCACGGCTGGTAGTGGGCATAGTTTCACCAACTTTTAAGCTTCCCGCTGCAAAATCAACTAGATCTGGAAAATAGCGCTCAGGATTAGAAGAGGGTTGTAGAGAACGAAATAATGGGCGTGAACCATTATCAACCATATCAGACGCTCTGAAAGAAGCCGTTCCTGTATCGTACTGCTCCCAAATGTAAGTCAAACTATCGCCGTCAGTGTCGCTAGCTGAACCCATTAGCTTGAATGGCATATTCGCAGGTATAACAAAATCAGGCCCTGCATCGACAATTGGAATCGTGTTTTGAATCGTCGTTACTGTCCCACAACCCGCGGATTCAGCCGTTTCTAAAATCTGTTGTATAGAACCCGTATGGAAATGAGGATCGCTATTGGTTTGCAAGTCCTGCAAGCCGCAAAGACCCGCGTACCCCATAATAGTAGAACCACTACCCGGCTCCCACGCAGTCAAAGCCGTTCGATTGCCGCCACTACAGCCAAAAGACGTACCATTAAAAGTATGATTCGCACCGAGCTGATGACCAAGTTCATGCGCTACATAATCAATATAAAATGCATCACCTGTTGGCAGAGATGTTCCCGTCATACCAATCGATTTAAACGTGTTTTGGCAAACCCCAGACAAAAAGGCTAGACCGCCGCCGCCTGTATTCAATACATGCCCAATATCGAACATATCATTAGGTACAATGGTCGGTAGATGAGCCGCGTTCGCCTCAGCATCGTCATCTGAATTGTCAAAAGGGTCATTTACACGATCGACATAGACAATGTCATCGTTGTTCGCCACCAACTCAAACCTAATGGACAAGTCTCTTTCGTAAACCTCATTTACCCGATTGATCAGTGTGGCAATAGCCGCTAATGCTTTCGTCTTTCCTCCATGAAATGCGGTGTATTCTGCAGCAGCACTCATCGCCAGACGATAGGTGCGTAAAGTCGTTCCTACTAGTGGCCTGCTAGAAAAAGGCGAATCCGATGTAATATCTGTCGTTAGTAGACCAGAATCGATTACCTCATCTTTTGCACGTGCTTCCAGCGGTTGAGCATCCGAGCCATAATACGCAATGTAATTGCCCGCATCATTTCTAACTTCGGGGTCAATAAACACCCACACCCCGTCATGTTGGAACATGCCGTGAAAGCCTTGTGGCGTGATATCAAAACGGCCGCGATTAGCTGAATTGTTGATATCAACTGCCTTGAATGTCTGAATTTGTGGGTACTTAAGCGCAAGCGCATCAGGCATTACAGGTGAACGACTAAATTGGTAGCTCGTCATTGATCCATCTGGTAGTGGAATAGGCACCACAATACCCGAACCGGATAACAGCTCTGCCTTCATCTGGCTAAAATTGGCTTTGAGGCGGCGCCCTTTTTTTGCCATGACATTAACAGATGAGATATCGCTGGCAGCCCTCGCCTGATAACGCTCATTCACATCCTGCCAAAAGTTAGTCGCAGCACTTAGCGGCTGTAGCGCTATACAGCCAAGTGTAATGGTCAAGCCCAAAAAGTGATTCCATTTCATCTATCTTTCCTATTTATCGCCCAGTTATTTTTATACCGACCAAGGTGAAATCAATATAGCAGCCATCAAAGTAAAGACCTAATGCATTGAAGATTAAGGGCAAATATTCACAGTCTTGTAATGTTTGGCCACTCAAACAGTCATCAGATTATGATTCTTTATAATGCTTGGGCCAATGTCGAAGCACCACCGGACTATCTGCTGCATAGCTATGACAAGTGTTCAGAAGTGGTGGCCAAGCGCTGCCCGATTTCTTGTTTTCGTCCTCTGCTGATTTTTTACCTTCATTTCGACCACTGAAAATAGTTTGAAACGCGGTGGTTGCCATTGGCCCCAACAACTCGGTTATGTGTGTGCATCCCGCAGTGCCTCGAAACAATGTGCGGACTTGTTTATTCCAACCAATACCCAGAGATAAGCCGATAAGTTTTTTATAATCGGCAGGGATTGAATGACAGTAGTCGTAAGGCGAAAAATCAGTGACTGCTTCTGCATCTTTTATTCGCAGTTGATCATTCATCGTCAAACGAACCCACATGCCATGCAATGGCTCGTCTGCTTCGATATGCCCACCTTCTCTATCGGTATTTTCAAAGCGGTAGGGTTTAGTGTCGACTATGCTTCCTTCGATATCCCAAAGATCATCTTCGCGCAGGTAGCCTTTGACGGTGACGGTTCGGGTGTGCATTAGTTTTCTTGGAGCGGGAGCGGAAAGTGGCATAAATGATCCTTAGAAATTATGTCTTTGGCTTCTAGTTGCGCTTGGACTAGTGCCGTAGTGATCTTTGAAACTGTGGCTAAAATGAGTACTGCTGGTAAAGCCACATGCTATCGCAATATTGAAGATAGAGGCATTGCTCTGTCGTAATAATTGATGCGCTCTTCCCAACCTAAGCCCTAAATAATACTTTGCTGGTGAGCTATCGAGGTATCTTAAGAATAATCGCTCCAACTGTCGACGAGATATTTCAACTGAATCGGCAAGTTGGATTGTTGTTAATGGATCATCTATGTGGGTTTCCATTAACTGCAGCACTTCTCGAAGTGTATCTGGCATTGTTGGATCGCTTGGTAGCATGGTTAAACTGCCATCAGCTGCTTCACCTAAAACGCTATCCACATTAAGAATGGCTTCAACGCGATGCATTAGATCTTCGCTTTCTAGCTGTCCGATTACACTTAGCATCATTGATAAGGTGCTGGTTGCTCCAGCGCTGCTGATTCGGTCTCGGTCAATAACATAAGGTCTTTTGTTTACTTGAACTTTGGGGAAAACCTCAGTCATTAAGGCGTGGTTTTCGGGGTGGATGGTGCATTGATAATCATTCATAACGCCAGCCTGAGCGAGAATGTAGCTACCGTTCCAGATACCACCGAGGATGCAGTTACTGCGTGAGGCTTTTTGGATGATTGATTGTAGTGTTTTGTCTATTTCCAGATCTGAGCGTAAGCCACCACAGACGATTAGGACGTCTACGTTTTCAGGGGAAATTGTTGCGAATTTTCCTGAAACGGAGATATCGATGTTGAGGTCGCTTTGTACGGCTTCGCCTCGATAGCCGTAAGAGGTGAATTTGAATAGTTGGGATTGGCTGAGGAGGTTGGCGGTGACTAAGGAATCGACTGCGCCGGTGAAGGCCATCATGGAG
>Ga0209828_1002036_pt1 | contig 17479 bp, 8 predicted proteins | sample MaitaG_FD_187429 | JGI IMG/M metagenome (GOLD analysis project Ga0209828, IMG submission 187429) | Marine algal microbial communities from Maine, USA - Maine_Asex2 metaG (SPAdes) (version 2) | ecosystem: Host-associated > Algae > Red algae > Unclassified | place: Maine, USA | collected 2015-01-05 | reverse complement strand
ATCGCTTCTGTAAGTCCTGGAAGAGTACCTGCTATCCAATCTCCATTTGCATCTGTTTCTACAATTACTGTAGAAGCATCACTCTTAGTGATTGTTACAGTTACATTTGGAATGTTAGGCTCTCCTAGGTCTTGCATTCCGTTATTGTTTATATCATAATAAACATGTCCAAATATCGCAGTTAAGTTCTCGACAAAGTCGTTGTCCTCATCGTTCTCTCCTGGCAATACTTTTACAGGAATTGCATCATTTACTATTCCATCATCATCACCTTGATCAGGATCTTCTGGAGTTCCGTCCTCATCACTTACAGATGAATATAAGTCTGGTTGAGTTTGTATGATTGTGTACACTGCTGGGTTTACATTAGAGAACTCATAGTCTCCATTTACATCTGTCGTAGTTGTAAGATCAGTTGTTGCAGCATCTCCATCATCTAGAGTTATTACAACTCCTTCGATTGCATTGCCTGCATCATCGCTTACATTTCCAGAGATGTTTCCTGGTAAGTAATATCCGTCATTTCCTGCATCATTTTCAGTAGCTGCTAATGAAGTAAGAATTTGTGGATCCGTTCCTTCTGTTTGCGTCGCTCCTGCAATTTGAGCATCTGTATTATCAATATCTACCTGAGTCAATCCTGGAAGAATTACTGTCTCGTAATTTCCATCTGCATCAGTTACTAGTGAGATAGTTGTACCATCACTTTGTATAACAGTTACTGGAATACCTTCTAAGTCTGGCTCACCAGGATCTTGAACACCATTGTTGTTATTGTCATAGTAAACATGACCTTTCAACGTAGCTTCAATCTCTTCAATGAAATCATTATCAGCATCTGCTTCTCCAGCTTCCACTTTTACTGGAATCTCATCATTTACAATACCATCATTATCTCCTACTGAAGGATCTTCTGGTGTAGTATCTTCATCGCTTACTGATAAGTAACCATCCGGTTGCGTTTCTATGATTGTGTATGTTCCAGTTGGAACTACTGGGAATTCATAAGTTCCGTCTGCTAATGTAGTAGTTGTCAAATCAGTTGTTGCTGCATCTCCATCATCAAGAGTTAATACAACTCCTTCTATTGGAAGGCCATTCGAATCTTCAACTATTCCACTCACGCTTCCTGCGTTTGGAGTCTCAACAAAATCATTATCGTCATCTGCCTCACCTGGCTCAACTTTTACTGGAATTTCATCATTTACAACACCATCATTATCTCCTACTGAAGGATCTTCTGGTGTAGTATCTTCATCGCTTACTGATGTGTAGTCAGCTGGTTGCGTTTCCACTATTGTATATGTTCCAACAGGAACTACTGAGAATTCATACGTTCCATCTGCTAATGTTGTAGCTGTCATATCAGTTGTTGCTGCATCTCCATCATCAAGAGTTAATACAACTCCTTCAATAGGTTCTCCTGCATCATCCGTTACTGTTCCGCTTACGCTACCTGCATTTGGTGTTTCTATAAAGTCATTGTCTTCATCATCTTCACCTGGCTCGACTTTTACAGGAATAGCTTCGTTTACTATACCATCATCATCTCCTACTGAAGGATCTTCTGGTGTAGCATCTTCATCGCTTACTGATGAGTAATCAGCTGGTTGCTCTTCCGTAATTACATATGTTCCAACAGGTACATTAGAGAAGATATAATCTCCATTCATATCAGTTGTCGCTGTAGGATCTATTGTTGCTGGATTACCATCATCAAGAGTCAACACAACTCCTTCTAATGGATTCCCTTCTGAGTCTTCTACCGTTCCGCTCACGCTTCCTGGATTTGGAGTCTCAACAAAATCATTATCAGCATCAATTTCACCTGCTTCAACTTTCACTGGAATCTCTTCGTTTGTTACTCCATCATCATCTCCTACTGAAGGATCTTCTGGTGTTGTATCTTCATCGCTTACTGATGTGTAATCAGCTGGCTGATCTTCTACTATTGTATAAGTTCCTGCAGGAACATCTAGGAATTCATATGTTCCATCTGCTAATGTTGTAGCTGTAGGATCTGTTGTTGCAGCATCTCCATCATCTAGAGTTAATACAACTCCTTCTAAAGGCATACCGTTTACATCTTCTACTATACCAGTTACGCTTCCAGCATTTGGCTCTTCTACGAAATCATTGTTTTCGTCGTCCTCACCTGGCTCGACTTTAACAGGAATTTCATTGTTTCCAATTCCATCATTATCTCCTATAGAAGGATCGTCTGGTGTTGTATCTTCATCACTCAATGTTGTGTAATCAGCTGGCTGATCTTGAACAATTGTATATGTTCCAACTGGAACTACAGGGAACTCATATGAGCCATCTGGAGCTGTTGTTGTCGTCATATCCATTGTTGCAGGATCACCATCATCAAGTGTTAATGTAACTCCTGCTAATGGATTTCCATCTGTATCTGTAACTGTACCACTTACACTTCCTGGATCTGGGCTTTCAACGAAGTCGTTGTCTTCATCATCTTCACCTGGCTCAACTTTAACTGGAATCTCTTCATTGATAAGACCATCGTTATCAGAAACTGAAGGATCTTCCGGTGAAGAATCTTCGTCACTTACTGAAGTATAATTGTCTGGTTGTGTTTGAACTAAAGTATATGTTCCTACTGGTACTTCAGGGAATACATAGTTACCTAATGCATCCGTAACTGTTGTAGGGTCTGTTGTAGCAGCATCTCCATCATCAAGAGTTAATACAACTCCTTGTATTGGCTCTCCTACATCATTCGTTACTGTTCCACTTACTGAACCTGGATCTGGACTTTCCACAAAATCATTATCAGTATCGTCTTCACCTGGCTCAACTTTAACTGGAATTTCTTCATTTACAATTCCGTCATTATCTCCTACTGAAGGATCTTCCGGAGTACCATCTTCATCACTTACTGAAGTATAGTCTGCTGGCTGTGTTTGAACAACTGTATAGACTCCTTGTGGCACATTAATGAATGAGTAATCACCATCCATATTCGTAGCCGTGATAGGATCTATTGTAGCAGGGTCACCATCAACCAATGTCAATACAACACCTGATAAAGGTTCACCATCAACGTCACTTACATTACCAACGACACTACCATTATCGGCAGTTTCTACAAAATCATTGTCTTCATCAAATTCATCTGGATTCACTTTTACTGGAATCTCATTATTTGTCACACCATCATTATCTCCTACTTCTGGATCCTCCGGTGTTCCGTCTTCGTCACTAACTGAACCAAAGTTTGCTGGTTGTTCTTGAGTAATTGTATACGTTCCAACTGGAATATATAAGAACTCATAATTTCCATTTGCATCTGTTGTTGTTGTTAAGTCTGTTGTTAATGGATCTGCGTCATCAAGAGTAATTACCACTCCTTCAATTGGTGCACCATTATCTTCACTTACATTTCCTCTTACTGTACCTACACAATCTTCCGCTTCAAACATATATGTCTTAACGTCAGGACACACTTTGAAAGGTGCCTGAAAATCAGGTGTAGATGTTAGTGTCACTTCTTGCGCTCCACCATTTGCAAATACTACATCATGTGGACCTGCTCCAAATGCTGTTGCAGGTGTTGCATCAGCTCCGAAATTCCACTCATATACCCCAATTGGGCTAGTATTACCAGCTTCAAACGTCTTCGTTAGATCTGCACAAACTTGATCGTCTGTTTCAATAGTCGTTTCATCTAATACAGGCGTTACTCTTGCAATCGCAACGACTGCGTTTTTACCTGGACAGTTAGGAGCTTGTACCATAAGAAGTACATCTGCACCCGCTGTTGTTGGAGTATTATAAAATACTTCAATTGGTCCTGTTCCTACATATGTAGAAGGCTCAGCTACTGGTCCAAAGTCCCACATATATGTTGCAAACTCAATAGGATTTTCTACCTCATATACAACTGACTCTCCTTCACATAAGTATTGATTAAATTCAATACTTGAAGATGGAGCTGCTGGACAATCTGCGAAACCATCTGTTCCACCATCAACAGATTCTCCTGCTATTGCAAATGACATTGTAGGATCTTCCCCTTCTGACTGCGATAATCCTGTTGGATAATCTGGATCGCTTTCATCTAGATCGGCTGTCGTAGTTCCTGGAGGAACTACAGCTACCCACTCACCAGCTGCGTTTGTTGTTACTGTCTGCATGTTTCCGTTAGAATCAGTAATTATAACATCTAGGTTAGCAACATTTGGCTCTCCTGGATCTTGTGTTCCGTTTTTGTTTTCATCTATATATACATTACCAAATACTTCTCCTGCTTCATAAAACCCATCATTATCTGTAAATGTATCTTCACCTGCTACTGCTGTTACTTCTGTAGGATCTGTTCCTGCAGTTTGTACAAGATCAGTTGGGTAATCTGGATCTGTCTCATCGATATCTGCAGTAGCTGTTCCTGGAGGAACTGTAGCTACCCAGTCTCCGTTTGCATCTGTTGTTACAGTTTGCTGGTTTCCTAATACATCTGTGATGATTATATCAACACCTGCTAAGTCAGGCTCATTAGGACCTTGTACACCGTCTCCATCTGTATCTATAAACAGGTGTCCTGATATTGTAGCTGGATCATAGAATCCATCATTATCTGTAAATGTATTATCTCCTGCAACTGCTTCCACTGTTGTAGGATCTGTTCCTTCTGTTTGCTCAAATCCATCTGGATATTGAGGATCTCCTTCTAATATATCTGCTGTTGTGGTTCCTGGAGGTACAGTAGCAACCCAATTTCCAATTGCGTCAGTTTCTACAATCTGCGTATCTCCATTTGAATCAGTTATTTCTACATCTACAAAAGCAAGATTTGGTTCACCTGCATCTTGCATTCCATTTCCATTTGTATCAATGTATAAATGTCCTGACACAGTTCCTGGAGTGAAGTAACCATCACTATCTGTGAATGTATCTTCACCTGCTACTGCTGTTACTTCTGTTGGATCTGTTCCTGAAGTTTGTTCAGAACCTGCTGGATAATCTGGATCTGTCTCATCAACATCTGCTGTCGTAAGACCTGGAGGAACTGAAGCAGTCCAATTACCATTAGCATCCGTAGTTACAGTCTGCGTATCTCCGTTTGCGTCCGTAATTATTATATCTACACCTACAAGGTCAGGTTCTCCTGGACCTTGTACACCGTCTCCGTTCGTATCTAAGAATAAATTTCCTGATACTGTTGCTGGAGTGTAAAACCCATCATTATCAGAAAATGTGTCTTCATCTGCTACTGCTTCAACAGTCGTAGGGTTTGTTCCTGAAGTTTGTGTTCCAGGTACTCCTATTACTTCTATTGTTGTAGATCCTGGAGGCACTGTTGCTATATAATCTCCATTTGAATCAGTGAATACAGTTTGAACATCACCATTTGAATCTGTAACTTGTACTGCTACACCTACTAAATTAGGCTCTCCTGGTCCTTGTATTCCGTCTCCATTCGTATCTTCAAATACAGTTCCTGATACAGTTCCTGGAGTATAAAATCCATCAATATCAGAGAACGTATCTTCACCTGCTACTGCTGTAACAGTTGTAGGGTTTGTTCCTGAAGTTTGTGTTCCAGGTACTCCTATTACTTCTATTGTTGTAGATCCAGGCGGAACAGTTGCTGTGTAATCACCATTTGAATCAGTGAATACAGTTTGAACGTCACCGTTTGAATCTGTAATTTGTACTGCTACTCCTACTAAATTAGGCTCTCCTGGTCCTTGTATTCCGTCTCCATTCGTATCTTCAAATACAGTTCCTGATACAGTTCCTGGAGTATAAAATCCATCAATATCAGAGAACGTATCTTCACCTGCTACTGCTGTAACAGTTGTAGGGTTTGTTCCTGAAGTTTGTGTTCCAGGTACTCCTATTACTTCTATTGTTGTAGATCCAGGCGGAACAGTTGCTGTGTAATCACCATTTGAATCAGTGAATACAGTTTGAACGTCACCGTTTGAATCTGTAATTTGTACTGCTACTCCTACTAAATTAGGCTCTCCTGGTCCTTGTATTCCGTCTCCATTCGTATCTTCAAATACAGTTCCTGATACAGTTCCATCTTCTACTGGGCAAACTTCTTCACCAAGCATAATATTAACATCTCCATTTGTATAGTGTCCGTCACCACCACTTACGTTAAACCATCCTGATGCTCCAAAATCTAAATTAGAGCTTATAACATTCGCTCCATTTCCTACCTGAAATGAAGGACCTGTTGAAAACAAATCAAAAACTCCATGATTTGAAGAATTTAATGTTCCACACATTTCTGGATAGTAAGTCCATCCTGAAGAATTTGCAGTAAAGCAAGCATGACTTTTTGGACTATTTGCAGGGGGCGTATGTGTCCCTCCATAATAAATGATATCAAACGTTAAAACATCATAAGCATTTGCATCACATCCAGATCCAATCCACTCATACGTACCTGAAAAGTACACTGCATCTCCACATTCTTCCCAAGTCGAGCTAATAGTACTAAGTGCATTAGGTACACCACAGCAATCTACTAGGTAAGTTTGGTAATCACTAGTGGAACCGTTACAGTGATGTGAATCAGATATAGTTCTAGTGCAAGGGTCCGTACAAATTGCTGGTGCATTGCCACAATCATCTGGAGTGCTTATAATATTAAATGAATAACTCCATAAGCCGTCGCATACAGTGGAATTACAACCACCTATATGGTACAAATTTATGTCTAAGGTATAGGTACCTAGACCTGCATTCCAGTTTATGCCTTGATGGGCTCCACTAGGATAGGTATATGGGGCTTCTTCCTCACAGGCTTGGCTGTTTCCATTAACAACAATACTTGCTGCAGTAATGTTTCCGCCGACCTCTGCAGCTATGTAATAGTTTGCAGGTAATAGATCTACGTCTATATCTGGGCCTGAGGAAGGTGAATTCCCATTGATCTCAATCCAGATAGGGGGTATGCCAGGAACTGGTGCATCTGTAGCTTGATCATAAATCTTGACCGCTGATAGATGCCCATTACATGAAGCACATGTAATAGGGTTCCCTGATCCTGTTTGGTAATTTGAGTTGTTAGGATAAAAATATCCTCCACTATAATAATAGTTATGTCCTATTGGTGGAGATTGATCATTCGATTCAGAACATGTTATGTTTGTGGTAAGACCACAATCATTACTTTCCAAAACCCATGAAGCTCCTGAAACACTAATTACTGTGTACTGTGCCGATATGGCGAATGACAAAAAAACGAAGCATACGCTTAGCGCTAATTTTGTCATCAATTTAAATTGGGTGTTAAAATTTCTCATCTTAATCTAGTTATTGTATTTACTGAAAGATAGTTATTGAAATCAGTATCTGATTTTTGTTTATTGTGTATTGGATGATGCAGTTTCATCCGTTTTAAAGTTCCTGCAGATGGACTAAACCATTCAACAAAGTATTGCACTAGCACAGATGCACTAGATTCTCCTAATTTTGAATATTTCTTAGTCGTTAAAGTATAAGCAAACACGTGCGTGAGTAAATCTTCACCATCAAATTCTAGGATATCCTCCCCTAAGAATTTTCTGTCTGTCATCGATATTGAATAATTCAAAAAATTTCTTCCATCTTTTAAAAAGAATGCGTAAGATCCTTCTACGTTAGATAGTGTATTGTCTTTTGCCTTTATAAAATCTACTACTTGGCCACTATTTTTCATAGTGACTGTTTTGTCCAGATATAAATCAAAAGGATCTAAATAAGCGTCCAACGATACTGATTGTATTTCTGAATGCTTATTTCTTTGAATATCGTATGAGTATTCAAAGTCAATAGGATTTGGTGTTTGAGTTCTTGATATTTCAGTAAGCAAATTCTCGACTCCGTCTTCATTAATGCTGGAGCTTCTAATTACTTCATATAAAAAATCATCTCCACTCGAAATAGAAGAACTAACTAAAGTTTTACCTATTTCTTGAGCAAAAAGATGAGATTCTGAAATCATTAAAACTAAAACAAAAAATACCATTTTAAGCTGTATGCCTACTATGGTTTTGGTGTTTCTCATGTTAAAATTTTTAGTATCTACAAAAAACCCAACGACCATAATGCTAGCTAAAGTCCTTGCTAGGATATAGCAAAGATTGGTGGTATGAAGGGTGTTTAAAATTAATTTTTCTAAAAGACTCCCTACGGAGCTACTACAAATATAGGTAGCACTTAATTAACTATGCTATTTTCGATGATATATTTTGGAAATAAGACAACTACTTTACAAAAATTTAAGTTTCAAGGGACGAAGTTGAAATATATAATGAGTGGCATTAAACAATTTGAGGTCAAAATGCATTATTCTTACATATGCTAGGATGGAATTTCAAATTTAGAGGTCAAAAAAGCCCTACAGCATCGCTTTTCGAGCAATTACTGGATATTTTCAAGCAATTACTACTATTTACATCGGGCGATGTTCCGGAATCCATTTCATGGTTGACCGAGCTTGACAAACACCACAAATTGACTACATCTGAGTATGGTATAGCTGATTTTGTACAAGATTTAATTGACAAAGGCTACATAACGGAGCCCTCCGAAAATGCTCCAAAAGCCAGACCTACAGCTAAAATGGAGATTTCTTTAAGAAAATCAGCTCTTGATGACATTTTCAATGATCTAAAAAAATCAAAATCAGGAGACCACATCACTAAATTTACTGGACAAGGGATAGAATTCACTTCTGATGTACGCCCATTCCAGTTTGGGGATGGTTTAGATAATCTTGCTATTTCAGAATCTTTGAGAAATGCACAAATTAAGCATGGAATTGATGAGTTCATGCTCACTGAAAGTGATTTAGAGGTAAAGGAAACCTTCTATAAAAGTCTAAGCAGCACTGTTTTGATGATTGATATTTCTCATTCAATGATCTTGTATGGCGAAGACAGAATCACTCCAGCTAAGAAGGTAGCGATGGCTTTGTCTGAACTCATTACAACACGTTATAAGAAAGATACATTAGACATTATTGTGTTTGGAAATGATGCATGGCAAATAGAAATCAAAGACCTACCCTATCTCAAGGTAGGCCCCTATCATACTAACACGGTGGCTGGGCTAGAATTAGCAATGGATATATTAAGAAAAAGAAAAAATCCGAATAAGCAAATAATGATGATTACAGATGGCAAGCCCACCTGTATAAAGCGTGGAAAAAAGTACTATAAAAATGCGTTTGGACTGGATAGAAAGATTTTAAATCGCACACTTGCGCTTGCATTAAAATGTAAGAAATTGAATATTCCTGTCACCACCTTTATGATAGCAAGTGACCCTTATCTTGTAAAATTTGTAGACCAATTTACCCAAGCAAATAATGGGAAGGCATTTTACAGCTCTTTGGATGGTTTAGGTGAGTTTATTTTTATGGATTATAAGAAAGGAAAGAGAAGAAGGAATTAACACATTTTAAAAATTATATCAGTGGAAGCAAAGAACATAGGTGAACTAAAAAAGAGCGGCTATACTTCAAAAACAATAAAGGAAGAAATCCGAGCAAATCTAATCGAACGACTAAAAAATAAGTCTTCAAGTTTTGAGGGAATACAAGGGTTTGATGATACCGTAATTCCGGACTTAGAAAGAGCTCTTCTTTCCAAGCATAATTTTCTATTGTTAGGTTTACGTGGCCAAGCGAAAACAAGAATTGCTCGTAAGCTAGTGACTTTACTTGATGAGTTTATCCCAATAATTGAAGGCTCGGAAATCAATGATGACCCTTTGCAGCCTATCTCAATTTTTGGTAGAAATATAGTAAATACATTGGGCGATAAAACGCCTATATCTTGGGTACATCGATCTGATCGTTATGTCGAAAAACTTGCTACACCAGATGTGAGTGTCGCAGATTTAATTGGTGATGTAGACCCCATTAAAGCAGCTACTTTGAAGTTACCATACTCCGATGAACGCGTCATCCATTTTGGTTTAATTCCGAGGGCACATAGATCTATTTTCGTTATAAATGAATTGCCCGACTTACAGCCGAGAATCCAAGTGGCATTATTTAACATATTACAAGAACAGGACTTACAAATCAGAGGCTTCAAGTTACGTTTCCCTCTAGATATTCAATTTGTTTTTACTGCAAATCCAGAGGATTATACAAATAGAGGGAGCATCGTTACACCGTTAAAAGATAGAATTGAAAGTCAAATTTTAACGCACTATCCTAAGAGTATTGAGATAGCTAAATCTATTACAGAACAAGAATCTAAACCAGCAAAACAACAGTCGGATAAAATAGAGATGCATGGGCTGATACGAGACATTTTAGAGCGGCTCGTTTTTATTGCTAGAAAGAGTGAATTTGTTGATGTTAATTCAGGTATTTCAACACGTTTGTCGATATCCGCTATGGAAAATTTATATAGTACAGCAGAGCGACGAATGCTAAAAAATAAAGAGAAAAAAACTTCAATTCGTATCAACGATTTCTGGGGTATTATTCCTTCTATTATAGGAAAAGTAGAACTTGTATATGAAGGAGAACAAGAAGGCCATTACAATGTTGCTCTTAAATTTTTAGAAAAAGCCATTTCAGAAACCTTCTTGGAGTATTTTGAAAACCCGAAACTATCCGAGCGTTCTGAGAAAGACGTGTATGGCGTTGTACGCGCTTACTTCCAAAATCAAAATGAAGTAAAGCTTTATAATGATGATTCCGATAAGGACTTCCAAAGCGCATTGGATAAGATTGTTGGTTTAGATGGTCTGCTTAAGACTCAGAAGATAAAGAAAGCGGACTATCCTATTATGAAAGAGCTCATATTACACGGACTTTCAGAGTTTGAGGTAATTGAGAAAGATTTTATTATCAATCAGATGCTGTTTAGGGATCCTCTTTCTGGTATGTTAACTGAATTAGGCGACATCTAATTGGAGTTTGGTTATAAAGCTAGTCTTGGATTTTCCAATGATTCTCATGGCAAAATTCTACATTTATAACAATGTCCAATATTCGTGCAAATAGTCAGATAAGATTTAGTGTGTTAGCGGTGGCAATATTGATATTGTTGGCTGGTTTTATGTACTATCCCAAATGGAAAAAATCAGGATCTGAGGCTACTCTTAGTTGGGATGTCAGCGGTTACTACCTCTATCTTCCTGCAACATTTATCTACAAAGATCTAAAGCAGCTCAAGTTTTATAAGGTCATATTAGAGAAATACCGCCCTACCCCTGACTTTCAGCAGGCATATCCTGCTGAGAATGGAAATAAATTACTTAAATACTCTTCTGGTATGGCTGTTCAGTTTTTACCTGCTTTCGCACTGTCACACATGTACGCCAAAATGAGTGACAAGTACCCTGCGGATGGTTATTCAAGACCGTATCAACTTGGAATAGCAATATGGGGTTTTATTGTCGCAATGATTGGGTTATTCTTTCTTGCTAAAATTTTAATGCTCTTCTTCAGTGCACAAGCAACTTCTCTTACACTAATTAGCTTCGCTTTTGCAAGTAATTATTTGGAATATGCTGGAATAACAAACTCGATGGCGCATAACTATCTATTTACCCTATATGCCATTCTTATATATGTTAGTATTCGGTTCCGCAATACTGAAAAACTAAGATATGCTATTGCAATAGGCTTTGTATGTGGGCTTATGGCGTTGACAAGACCTACGGAATTGATAGCAGTACTAATACCAATTTTATGGGGTATCCATCCAAATTCTATTGGGGAACATCTTCACTATTTACGACGTAACTTTTTAAAAATAGGTATTGCTGTGCTATTAACTGGTGGCATAGGAATGATACAACTCATGTATTGGAAATATGTAAGTGGAAGTTGGCTCCAATATAGTTATCAAGATCAAGGGTTTAGCTGGTTGCGTCCCCACTTATATAATGGTCTGTTTCATTTCAGAGCGGGCTGGTTAATTTACTCGCCTATCATGGTGTTTTCTTTACTTGGCTTTTACTCACTTTATAAGAACAATCGCATTTTGTTTTGGACTATTGTTCCTTTCAGTTTACTCTTTATTTATATTGCTTTTGCTTGGGATATTTGGTGGTACGGTGGTAGTTTAGGTCAACGCACCATGGTACAGTTGATGCCCGTTCTTGGTTTTAGTTTTGCTGCGATAATGGAAAAGATATTAGACTCTCAGATCAAAACTACTTTCTATTTTATATTTCTCGCCATCTGTGTTTTTCTGAATTTTTGGATTACGCATCATGCACATTTAGGAAGATATTTTTATCCAGAACAAATGACACAGAGTTTTTATATGCATGTATTAGGTAGGAACACGGCTAGTCCCCATGCTGTAAAATTGTTAGATACGAAACATATCTTTGAAGGCTTTAGAAAAGATGTAAAGCAAATTTACTTTAATGACTTTGAAAGTGATTCAACTTTCACGATTTGCAAAGATCACATCATAAATGGACAAAAGAGTATTTGTTTAAAAAACGACAGGCAATACACTCCAAAAGCAGAAATAACTACACAAGATATGCAGTATGATTGGTTACGTGTTGGTATTTCTGCCAAAGAAGTGGAGAAGGAATGGTCTATATGGAAAAATGCACAGCTTATTGTTGAACTATATTTAGATGGCGAAAAAGTAGACCAAGAAATGATACGTTTACAGAGATTGTTGCCAGATAAAAATTCTCGCGATCTCTACATTGACATTGAAAACAAAAAGAAGCACAATAGACTAGCTGTATATGTATGGCACAGTGATTCCAACACACATTTTGTTTTAGATGATTTATTTATAGAAATTTTTAACGAATGATACTAGAGGCTTGTGTAGAAACTTTGGGACAGGCTATCAGTGCAGAAAGGCAGGGTGCGGATCAATTAGAATTATGTGATCGGTTAGACCTCGGTGGAGTAAGTCCAAATTTTGAACTTGTACAGTCCGTACTATCCCAAGTAAATATCCCCGTAAAACTTATGTTACGTCCGAGAGGAGGCGATTTTACTTACTCTTCTCATGAAATGCATCAAATGCAGAATGAAATCATTCGAAGTGCAGAATTACGTATTGCTGGTTTTGTCTTTGGGGCTTTGGATCACTTAAATGAAATTAACATTGAACAAACAAATCTTATCTGTCATTGGGCACAAGGCAGAAGTGTCACATTTCATAAAGCGATTGATCTGTGTCCGGATATCTTCCGAGCTACATCTATTCTGAACGCCACCCCTGTAAAATACATTCTTAGCTCAGGAGGTAAAGAGACGGCTATGAGAGGTGCGAAGACACTCTACGACATGCAAAAAAATAGCACAATACAGATTATTGGCGCGGGAAAAATTACGGATATAAACTTAACCGAAATTGCAAAGGCATCAGGTCTTAATTATTTTCATGGAAGAAAAATAGTGGGTAGTCTTATCGGCTAGAGGATATGTCTAAACCCAAGACCAAGATTCAATTCTAGTACTTCTGATTTATCTGAAATTCCGATGTCTATACTAATGGGGCCGAGTGGCGTACTATATGCAAATAAAGCGCCAGCTGAAAAGGTGGATATATTCTTATCAATATTATAAGCATAAGAAAGCAAATTCCTGCCATAGAGATAGCTTGCTGAGACTCCAGCATAGAACCGTGGAAAAATTTCTTGGCGAATCACCTGATTCACAAAAACATGCGAGCCTATAAGAAGTTCAGAATCATCATAGCCTACCATTCCAATCTGTTTTATTTTGTTTTGAATAGGCCCCCCAAAGCGTGTATGGTCTGCAAGAACATCTATACTGGTATATTTTATGGAATTGTGTGTTTCGGAAATCAAGTTATTTGTGATAGGAAAGTAGAAGGAGGATTTTGCTTGTAGAGAGGTATAACTACTTTCATTAAAATGATTAAAAAAATTGTTTCCTGGTAGTACTTCACGATTAATATTATTGTAGAATACATAATCAGCAGACATGCTAAAATCTACGCCCTTATATGGAAAAAGAATTGTAATCAGATTGCTCCAAGAGATATCAAGCCCTGCACATTGCCTCAATAACGTATACTTTGTAAAGTTGTCTGTCTTTAATATATCAGGCTGTAACTCATCGTACATAAACTTATACCTATAGGACAATAGACCGTGTCTTGAAATTTCTTGTTGGAATCCAGCTGTTGCATATCCTTCATAGGTTTTATAAATTCTGTCTAAGTCATTTTCAAGATGGAACGGGAGGTCATAGTTTTCCCATTTGGTTTCTACATTTAGTAATAGGTTTGAAAACTGGCTAAATCTATTTTGATAGTTGAGTAAGAATCCTGGTTTTTCGGATGCTCTGGCCGAGTAATACAATCTTGAGGTTTTTAAAAGTAGGTTTCTAATTTCTCCAGCAAAAATTATACTTGTTTTAAAATGTTTAAACCTATTTATGTTTACTCCAATTGTAAATGGAGATGCTAATTCCGTATTAATTTCTAAGCCTAGACCATCTTCTTTATTGAAAAAGGCATAATTTACTTTTACGAAATTCAAAGTTCCGTAAATTTTAATAATTCCGTTCTCTATATCATATATAGACACATGATCATTTTCTTTTATGCCTAATTTGTTTCTTATCAAAGACTGATAGTAAGGGTCTGTTTCATTATATTTGATTTCTGTGATTTTAAGGTCTGTCGGGGTTTCAATGGGGTATATTTTGGGAGGGGCTGGAAACTCATTTAGTGAATCTTTTAGTCTTTTGAATTCTGCTTTGTGGGCTTTTGCTGCGAGGTATCCCTTTTCGATGAAATAGCGGTAATCTGAGAAAGCAAACAACGCTTTTTCTCTTACGTCAGGAGCAATGTTTATATCAACGAGTTCCGCCTGTTCTTCCGCATCTAACATATTTGACATAAGCCCGGCTTGCAGTAAAATTGCATTTAGTGAGTTTAATTCATCTTTTTTATATCTCTGTTTGCCCACGTTCACTCCAATAACAATATCTGCACCCATTGCAATATTTTCTTGCACGGGATAATTTCGAAGCAGGCCTCCGTCTACCATTAACCTATCACCAATTTCTATGGGTGGAAACACAGATGGAATTGCCATGCTTGCTCTTACAGCCTTTCCTAAGTATCCTTCTTTCTGGACATGCGTACTGCCTTCTGCGAGATCTGTAGTTACGCAGCGAAATGGAATCTTTAAGCTATCAAAATCTTCAATAAAATGTGCTGGGCAGAATAACCTATTCAATACCAGATCGAGTTTTTGTCCGCCTATCAGTCCTTCTGGTAATTGTATTTTATTATTTTCCCAGACCATTCTCAAAGGCATTTTTTGCGCAAATTTTCTTTCAGAGGCTGTTATCTCATCCAGAGGAATCGTATTGCTCAGCAGAATCCGCCAATCCAAATCCCCCGAGAGTTCTTCCATAAGATAAGAGTCATAGCCCATCGCTTTGAGTCCACCTACAACGGCACCCATACTCGTACCCGTAATAAAGTCAATGGGCATTTCTATTTCTTCCAAGTATCTGATTACTCCAATATGCGCAAATCCATGTGCAGCACCTCCTGATAGAGTAAGTCCAATTTTGGGGCGAGTATGCAAAGAGTCTTCTGTTACAATAGAAGCATCCTGACTATTAAGATAGAATGCACAAAATGTAAGTAGTGTGATCAGTAATGATTTGATAATAAATGCTGTACTAGTTAATTGTCAAAATTAAACTTTATTCGCCTTCTAACTGAATTAAACGGAGTTTTAGGAATTTATTCTGAAATATGGATGTATTCTTAAATGTCTAGCCAGTTATTTGCCTTTTTTAAAATTACAAAATAATTACAATGAAGAATATTCTACTCGTTGTGGGCCTCGTCAGCATGAGTGCTATGTCCTGCAAGACTCTTGCTACCATGATTAGCCCAACGACTTTTGAGACTGTGGCAGCTTTGAAAGAAGTAATGAATAGTAGTGCATTTAAAGCAATAAGTAAGATTAATTCCATGAATAATGGTGCCGAAGGCGTACTTCCTGCTAATGTCACACCCGTTCTTAATACGTTAAAGGCATTGGGTCTAGGTAAGGAGATTGATGAGATCAATGGTCATATAGCCAAGGCTTCTAAGATAGCTGGACAGGAAAGCGCAATAATCATGAAGGATGCTATTGCAGATGTTACGTTTAAAGATGCTGCTGCTGTTGTTTTGGGTGGTGGAGATGCTGCTACTGCAGTATTAAAAGAAAAGATGTATGGGAGTGTTACTAAGAGATACAGTGCGCGACTAGATCAAGAGCTAGGAAAAACGAATGCACTACAATACTGGGGAACTGCTGCACAAGCATATAATTTATTTGCAAGTCAAAAAGTGGATAGTTCTCTTTCTGACTTCTTAGCAAAACGCGCAGTAGATGCTGCCTTTTTGGGTATGGGTGTGGAAGAACAGAAAATTAGAACAGATTACAAGAGCTTAGGAAGCTCTGTGGTCACTAAGGTATTTGATTACTACGGTAAGAAGAAATCATAGTTATTTGTATTAAGATGCAAGCATAGTTATTTGTATTAAGCAGCAAGCATAATACAACGGTTCGAAGTTAAAAAAACTAAACTGGACAGGCTGTCCAGCTTAGTCTAACGAGTACCACAACAAAATGACTTTGAAAATCTAAGGCTAATTTTTTGTGCAAGGGTCATAGTGTCTTTGCAGCACGCAAATTAAAATCACGGTTAAGAATATAAGTAGGTTATTATCCATTATATAGGTTTTTGGGGATGAAGGATGTTATTAGGCAGCTGAATTATAAAAACGGAACGGCAGCTGTACCGTTTCCAAAAATGATTTAAATTCTAAAAGACCGTGTTTCGTAAAAAACTCATTTGACAAGAGTTCTTTAAGTGCAAGCCTATTACTCAGATTAGTCTGAGGATAAAGAGTTTGTAAGCTATTTTTGAGTTCGTACAGGTAATGCGAATCCACAGCTAAAAACAATGAATAGTTTCTAGAGCCAAATAGGTCTACAATTTTTCTGTCTTCTTTCGCTTCGATGATCAAATTTCCATCTAAGCTGTAATCGATGTTCCATGCTTTATTCATAATTCTGTTTTTGATTGTGATAATTAATATAACACAAGTATAGGAGTCACGATGCAGCCAATTTGCACGATGAATGAACAGTCTGACTAGGTGTCGATGGTATCAGGGTTTCAAGGTGACGATGGCATCAAGATTTTACGGGGTATGGGTGTTGGGTGTTAGCGCTGGTGCGTTGGGGTGTTGAAGGGGTATGTGCCGCGCAAGGGTGTTGAAGGGGTATGTGCTGCGCAAGGGTGTTGAAGGGGTATGCTGCGCAAGGGTGTTGAAGGGGTATGTGCTGCGCAAGGGTGATGAAGGGGTATGTGCTGTGCAAGGGTGTTGAAGTTTTTCGATATTGAAGCATTATACCCATGCACATAGGGCAAATATCCTTAATATCTGCACGAAGTGCTTGATTTCAGTTTTTTCACAACGGTGTGCTGGGCAAGGGTGTTAAGGTATTCGATTTTGAAGAG
>Ga0209828_1002033_pt1 | contig 17499 bp, 17 predicted proteins | sample MaitaG_FD_187429 | JGI IMG/M metagenome (GOLD analysis project Ga0209828, IMG submission 187429) | Marine algal microbial communities from Maine, USA - Maine_Asex2 metaG (SPAdes) (version 2) | ecosystem: Host-associated > Algae > Red algae > Unclassified | place: Maine, USA | collected 2015-01-05 | reverse complement strand
ATCGAAGCGCCATCCATCGATGCCCCCAGCATCGACATGCCCAGCGTCGACGTGCCATCTATCGACGCCCCCAGCATCGACGTGCCATCCATCGACGTGCCCAGCATCGACGTTCCCAGCATCGACGTGCCATCAATCGACACCCCCAGCATCGAAGCACCGTCCATTGACATTCCCTCGACAGACGCCCCAAGCATCGACACCCCCAGCATCGACGTTCCCAGCATCGACGTGCCATCTATCAACGCCCCCCGCATCGACATTCCCTCGATCGACGCCCCCAGCATCGACACGCCAAGTATTGGCATGCCGACGATTGACGCCCCTTCGATCGACTCACCCGAGATCGATGTCACCGCTGACCTGTCGAATGGCGAGGTTCCCGCCATTGAGCTGCCCGATGCGCCAGCAATCGATGTGCCATCGATTGCCATCCCGGCTATTCAGCCGCCATCTTTCGCCGACGCTTCGCCGGTAACGGATCAGGATTCTCACGTCGAAGATGTAGCCGTCGCCGATGAACCAGCACCAGAGAGCGTCGAGCCGTCAACAGAACTCGCAGCGTCCCCCGAGGCAGTTCACGAATTTGCACCAACGACCAACACCGAACTCGACGTAGCTTCACCCTTCGTCGACAATGACTTCAGTGTCGTGGGCGATCAGATCGAAGACATTCTTCGCCAGGCCCACGAGAGCTCGCTCTCGATTCGCCAAGACGCTGCAAAGCGCGCCGACGACATGTTGGCCGAAGCCCGAGATTCCATCGCAGCGGAGAGCAAGGAAGCTCAGGACAAGATCCGCGAGGAACGCGAGGCGGCACATGGCTTTGCCGAAACCACCCGCTCCGAAGCCGACGAACACTCTCGCAAGGTGCGCACCGAGACCGACGAGTACGCCCGCACCACTCGCAGTCGCGCCGAAGAGTACGCAAACGACATTCGATCCGAAGTCGACTCCTACGCCAAGAACACCCGCTCCGAAGCCGAGCAGTTCGCAGCCACAACCAAGACTCGAGCCGAGACAGAAGCCGAGTCGATCAAAACCGAAGCCGCAGCATTCGATGAGCGCACCCGTGAGTCCGCTGCCGAGGCTGCCGCTGCGATCGAGGCCGAAGCTCGTGAAGCAAAAGCACGCACCGAGCAAGAGCTTGTGTCTGCAAAGGCCGACGCCGACGCCGCACTGGCCGCCGCTGCGGCCCAACTCGAAGATGTCAACGGCCAGGTCGAGGACGCTCAAGCCGAAGCCGAGAACATCATCGCCAAAGCCCGCGAAGAGTCACAGCGTTTGATCGAGGCCTCGCAATCCGAAGCCGCACAGATGCACACAACGGCACAGGCCGAGGCCCAACGCATCGCCGAAGACGCCGAAGCATCAGCACGTGAACGGGTCGAACGCATCGTCGCCGATGGCCGATCACAAATCAGCCGCCTCGTCGAGGCCGAGAAACTCGCTCGCGATCGGCTATTCAGCACACGCGCCGTACTCCAAGGCGTACTCGCCGACAGCGAGCTCGAGAAGATCCCCGAGATCCAAGACCTCAACCTCGACTAAACGTGCCCGAGCGCCCGGAGGCGTCTGGGACACACCGAGTAGATCTAGATGAGACGACCTCTACTGCGCGCACTATCAGTTCTGGTACCGCTTGGGGCTCTCGTCGTCATCGTCGTCGTGCTGCTGTCGATGCTCGACGACGGTGCAACCCCCGAACTCCTCGGCGGTCGACCCTCTGACCTGCCTACATCCTCCGGTGATGGTTCTTCCAGCTCGGATACCACAGCCGTCGATGTGAACGTTGCTGACCAACCAGCAGACAACGGCGACGCTGACACTGTTCTGGAAACAACGCAGCCCCAAGCACCAACCGACGCTCGGGCTGCCCGAGTAGTCCGCCTTGCCGATGGCGATAGCTTCGACATTGAGTGGCTCGATTCGGGTCAACGCGACGAAATCAGGCTCTTTGGCATCAATGCTCCCGAGAGAGATGCGTGTTACGGCGATACCGCAAGAGACGTGCTCGATGACCTGACCAACGACAAGACAGTTCTGGTCGAAGACCTCGGACAAGACGATTTTTGGCGCACCCTTGGAAACGTCTGGGTCGATGATCAGTTCGTGAATCTCACCTTGGTGGAGTGGGGCGCGGCCCTCGCCCAATCAGGTGGTGGTGGAACTCACAGCGATCTCATGGCGAACGCTCAGACCTTTGCCCAAGATGCCGCCATCGGCCTTTGGGATCCGGAGTTCTGCGGCGCAAGTCAAATCAGCACGATCCGTATTAGCCGGATCGAATCCGACGCACCGGGGCGAGATGACCAGAACCCAAACGGCGAATGGATCGAGCTCATCAATGAGGGCGCCGCTAGCAACGATCTGACCGATTGGTCTATCCGTGATGAATCCACGCGACACCGGTACTTCTTCCCCGACGGTTTCGTTCTCCCCGCTGGAGAGAGCGTTCGGGTGTACTCGGGTTGTGGCGACGACTCATTCATTGACCTTTACTGGTGCGATGGCGACCCGATTTGGAACAACGGCGGCGACACTGGCTTCTTGGTCGACGCCGACGGCAAGTTTGTCGACACACGTTCCTACGGCGGCTAGCTCTCAGGAGCGCCTGCCTGACATACTCGGCAGGTGGAAACTCCTGCACTACCGCCCGGACTGGTTGCCTTCGTCAAGCGCGACTGCGAGACCTGCCAACTGGTTGATCCTCTACTTGCCACGTTGGCAAGCGATGAAGCGCTCACGGTCTACACCCAAGACGATCTGACATTCCCTGAGTCACTCCAGGCCGTCGACGACCTTGCGTTGGAGATGTCGTGGCATCACAACATCGAGACCGTGCCCACGCTCATTCGGGTGGGTAAGACCGGGATCGAAGCAGAACGCATCGTGGGCTGGAGCCGTGACCAATGGCAAGCCTTCACTGGCAACATGGAACTCGGTATTACCTTGCCGGAGTTCCGGCCCGGCTGCGGCTCGCTCAGTGTGGACCCAAGCCGCTCCGATGAACTCAACGCCCGCATGGGCGGCTCGGGCCTGGCAACGCGTCGGATCGAGTTTGCTGAGCTCGAGGACGACTTCGAAGCCATGTATGACCGAGGATGGTCCGATGGACTACCGCTCGTACCTCCGACCGAAGCTCGCGTTATGCGAATGCTCGAAGGCACGACCCGCCAGCCCAGCGACATCGTTGCCAACGTTGCCCCTGACCTGATCGATGTCACCGTTGAAAAGATCGCCGTGAACGCCGTGATGGCAGGGTGCAAGCCGGAATACTTACCGGTGGTGATCGCTGCCGTCGAAGCAATCTGCACCGACGAGTTCAACATCCACGGTCTGCTCGCTACCACCATGAGCGTTGGTCCCGTGTTCGTGGTGAATGGCCCAATCGCCAAACAGCTCGGCATGAACAGCGGCATCAATGTCTTTGGCCAAGGCAACCGCGCCAACCTGACGATTGGCCGGGCCGTGCAACTCGTGGTCCGAAACGTGGGCGGCGGGCGACCGGGCGAAGTCGATCGTTGTGCTCAGGGCAGCCCGACCAAGATTGGTTTGGCCTTCGCCGAAGACGAAGCCGGAACGCCTTGGATCTCGCTCGCCGAAGAACGGGGCATGGAGCCCGGGGCGAACGCCATTACGGCACTATGTCTCGAGGGTCCTCGATTGATCGTTGACCAGCTGTCCCGCACACCAGAGTCACTCACCAACACTCTCGCCGAAGGCTTGCTTGCGACCCACAGCCGACGCATGGTTGCTGGAATCGATGCCATGTTGGTGCTGTCGCCAGAGCACATGGCCCGCTACATCGATGCTGGTTGGGATAGAGCACGCTTCCGCACTGAACTCGAAGAACGATTGATGGTCGACACCAACGACATCATCCGAGGAACCGGCGGCATCGAAGAGGGCCTGCCCGCTGGCTTCGCCGACATGCAGCTGCCCAAATTCCGGCCCGGCGGCCTGCATATCGCCCATGCGGGCGGTGCTGCTGGACTGTTCTCGTCGGTCTTCGCTGGTTGGGTGAGCGGCCCAACCGGTAGTGTTCCCGTTACCAAGCCAATCACCCACTGAGCGAGGTTCCTGTCATGACAACTGTCCTTGATCCAACCAACGAGGCCACACCGGCAACGATCGAGCGCTCCATGCGCCCCGAGTCGTTAGCTGGTTTGACGGTCGGGTTGCTCGACATCTCCAAGCCCCGCGGCAACGTCTTTCTCGATCAGGTCGAGCAACGTCTTATCGCCCTCGGCTCTACCGTCAAGCGATACAAGAAACCCACGTTCACCAAGCCAGCTCCGGTTGATATGCGTCACGAGATTGCTACGGAGTGCGATGCCGTCATCGAAGCCTTAGCGGATTGAGGTAGCTGCACGTCATGCAGTGTGCATGACATCACCGACCTTGAACGCCGTGGCATTCCCGGAGTCTTTGTTGCGTCTGACCCATTCGTGAGCGCCGCAGAAGCGCAATCCAAGGCACTTGGATTCGATCCGGCCCGGCTGTTCGTAGAACACCCGATTCAAGACCGGACCGACGACGAAATGCGTGCACTTGCGGACCAAGCAGTTGATACGTTGATCGCGTCGATTAGCGGCCCGAGTTAGTCAACTCCCCCACTTCACTAAATCTGGGTAAGGAATTCTCCCCAAATCCTAAAGTCTGCGTAGTGAAGGCCGATTGAGTTCTTACAGCGGCACGGACACATACTTTCCGGGTCGTCTCAAAAGAGTATTGGCACCTTCCCCCAAGGCGCCGCTCTCCAATAAGAATCCCTGGCCATCCCCCCTCCACCCGGCCAGGGATTCTTTCTTTTTCTTCTAGGGTTCATGAACGGCCTTTGAGGCTCTGGGCTTAGCTGTCCCCAATCCAGTCGCAGTCGCACCAGGCGATCAAGGCCATTAGCCCCGTGACAGGGCTCGATCCACCAGGACCATCGGATGCACGGTTGGGACCCCGGCCTTGGCCAGGTGCAGGGAACAACCGGGATTGGCGCTCGCGACCGCATCTGGGGTGTGGCGGTCGATCTCGGCGACCTTGCGATCTCGAATCTCGCCTGCAAGTTCTGGTTGCAGTATCGAGTAGGCACCGCCGGCGCCACAGCACATGCCGTCGTCTTCGAGCTCCACAATCTCTTTGACGAAGGGACGCAACACGGTTCGTGTCGCCTCGTGCACCCGCTGCACGTGGCGCAAGTGGCAAGGATCCTGGATCGCGACCCGCAGATCGAGCGGCTGGACCGTGGGCATCTTGTCGACGTGGCCGGCTAGGAACTCGCTCACGTCGTAGACCCGGCCAGCAAAGGCTCGAGCCTCTTCGGTGCCAAGCAGGTGGCCGTACTCTTTCATGGCCGCGCCGCACCCGGCGGAGTTCACCAAAATGGGCTTCTCACCAAGAGCTTCAATCACCTTTGACGCCAGCTTGCGGGCTTCGTCGCCCATACCCGCATGGGACTGGAGCGCGCCGCAACAGGGAGCAGCGTCGCCCGTTGGACGCACGCCGAATCCGCCGGCCTCGATGACTCGCTGGGTCGACCGGTGCACGTCTCGCTGCCAGGCATCCATAACACAGCCGGTAAACATCCAGACATCGTCGCCCGACGCGACCAACGGCTCCTGTCGCAGCGGCAGCTCATCGGGAAGACCGAGCCGGTCTGGGAGCAGGCCGGTCTTGTTCGCTAGCGCCAACGCGGCCGAACCTGCTCGCAGCAACTTGGGCGAGGCGAGCGGCTTGAGCGCCAGCTGTTGCCACTTCGGCGTGAGCTTGCCAGCGTCGACCAAGGTTTCTCGGGTCTGCTCGATGAGTTGGCCGTAGGGCACCGAACTTGGGCATGCTGGCTCGCATCCTCGGCATTGCACACAGGTCGCAAAGGCATCCACGACTTCGTCGGTGACCGGTGCGTCGTTGTCTTGCACATGGCGCATGAGGGCAATGCGGCCTCGCGGTGACATCGTTTCGTCACCAGTAACCCGAAAGGTCGGACAGTGCGGCAGACACAGTCCACATTGCACGCAGGAGTTCAGATCGTCGGCGTCGAGTTTCAGGTCCACTAGCGCACTCCTGGCTTGCGACCTGGGTTGAGTCGGCCGCCCTTATCGAACTGTTCTTTCACGCGATGCGAGAGCGCAGCGACACCGGGATCGGGCGCAGATGTGGGCTGCGGTTCAGATGCCCAGACGGTGCCGACACCGACTGCGGCCACCCACGGCCCAGCGTTGAATGGTGCTGGTGCACGTAACGAGCTCGGGGGAAGCGACCATCGATACTCTGGCAATGATGGTGGTCCCTCTACCTCTTCTACGCTCGCTGCTTCGGCTAGGCGAGCCTGTTCAGCGTCGACGGCCCCGGGGTGATCTTCGAGTTCAATCCAGGTGTTGGTGCCATCCCACAGCACACAACTCGGGCGCAGCACCATGGTGTTCACGGCGAACGGGTCAATATTGGTTGAGCGCACCCAACGGGTACAGGCAGGTATTGGATTGGTCCGAAGAATGACCTCAGCCAGCAGTCCCAGGGTGCCCAGCGCTCCGACCATGAGCCGCGGCAAGTCGAACCCGGTCACGTTCTTTACCGTCGGTCCGCCGCCGGTGACGACCTTGGCATCGTCGGATACGTAGCGCACCTGAAGTGCCGCTTCGCGGACGCGGCCCCGACCCAGCACGTGCAGGCTGTTCTCGCCCACCGCGAGTGCCCCGCCGACGGTGCCTCCTCGTTCGGGCAGTCCAGTGCGTTGACCTTTTTCGGCGAGCGCTGCATGGAGTTCTTGGACCGTGGTGCCGCACCGAACGGTAACCGTCATCTCGTCGGGCACGTAGTCGACTATGCCGGTGGGTGCCGATACCAAACGGGTCCCCGATTCGCTTTCGCCGCCTAGATCCCATCGCGTCTTGTTCCCAACAACCGCGACTGCTTCGGTCTCGCCGACTTCGGCGGCGAAATCAAGCAGCACCTTGTCGGTTACGGCGAGTCGGGCCGAAGTCATGCCCAGACACCGGCGGGCACTCGTTTAAGTGCCTGGATGTCGGCGCAGCTATGGCCAGTGGGGATGACCTTGCCAGGGTTCGTGCGACAGCCCGGATCAAAGGCCTGGCGAAGTCGGTTCTGATGGACCAGGTCCTCGGAGGTAAAGAACTCGTCCATGTACTGCTGCTTCTCGACGCCAATGCCATGTTCGCCTGACAGCACTCCCCCGGCCTCGAGGGACACTCGCACGATCTCTGCACCAGCGGCGTGGACCCGATCGATCACGCCGTCGTCGCGAGCATCAAAAACGAGTAGAGGATGCAGATTGCCGTCGCCAGCGTGGAACACGTTCATTACCAGCAGGTCGTGCCGATCAGCGATCTCGTAAATCTTCTCGAGCACGTCGGCGAGCTGGGATCGCGGCACAACCGTGTCGTGCAGGTAGTAATCCGGAGCAATCTGTGCGACTGCTCCAAACGCAGTCTTGCGGCCCTTCCAGAGGGCTGCCCGTTCTTCTTCGTTTGCGGCTACTCGGACTTCGATGGCATTGTTCGCATGACCGATCTCGGCGATCCGGTCCCCATCGACTGCGATTGATTCGGGTAGCCCGTCGACCTCGGCCAGAAGCACGGCTCCGGCGTCTCGGGGATAGCCAGCGTTGACATAGTTCTCAACTGCGACCGTGATGCGCTGGTCCATCACTTCCAGAGCCGCTGGAACCATGCCAGCAGCAATGATTTGGCTCACCGTGTTGGCGGCGTCTCGGACGGTATTGAATGACAGCAGCAGCGTCTTGACCGCTGGCGGGTCCGGGGTGATCGTCACCGCAATTTTGGTGGCAATGCCGAGCGTGCCTTCGCTGCCGACAAAGGCACCTCGCAGATCGAGGCCTGCTGGCTCGGCCTCCAGGCCCCCGAGCATCACAACTTCGCCCGATGGCAGCACAACTTCGATGGCCTGCACGTGGGCGTTGGTGACGCCGTAGGCCAAGCAGTGTGGTCCACCGGAGTTGTTGGCTACGTTGCCGCCGATCGTGCAGACCTGTTGGCTCGACGGGTCCGGAGCGAAGTGGAACCCGGTGCGGTGCAGAAGCCGAGTCAGGTCAAGGTTGACGACACCAGGCTCGACCCAGGCGATTCGGTTGTCGTAGTCAACCTCGATGACTTTGTCCATCTTGGTGACCACAACCACGATCGGTGCCCCCAGCGGGATGGCGCCGCCCGCCAGTCCAGTGCCGGCACCCCGAGGCACAATGTTGCGCTCGTGCTTGAGAGCGATCCGCATAATGGCTTGGACCTCGGCGGTAGTCACCGGGAAGCAGACTGGACCACTAACGCCGCCATCGAACACTGATGCATCACGGCCGAGCAGCGCCCGCTCGGCCCCGTCGTACCGAACCCGATCGGGACTGAGGGCGGCACGTAGCTCTGCAACTACGGGATCACCCCTCCCGTCGTTCGCGCTGCTCGCAAGGTTGAGCTTGCGCTTCACTGAGTTCAAGAAACCAGCCATATGAGGTGTCTAGACCTGAGCTTTTCGTTCTTGACGCCGGGCGTGCAGGATCGGTTCGGTGTAGCCCGAAGGCTGCTCTGTGCCCGACAGCACTAGGTCGCACGCTGCTTTAAAGGCGGGGCCATCAAAGGCGGGCGCCATGTTGTCGTATTCGGCGTCGTCGGCGTTTTGGCGGTCAACAACTTCGGCCATGCGTTTCATCGTCGCCATGACTTCTTCGGCAGAAGTAACTCCATGGTGCAGCCAGTTGGCCATGTGCTGGCTTGAGATGCGACAGGTCGCACGATCTTCCATGAGGCCCACGTCGTTAATGTCGGGGACTTTGGAGCAGCCAACGCCATGGTCGACCCAGCGCACAACGTAGCCCAGGATGCCCTGGGCGTTGTTGTCGAGTTCGGCCTGCTTCTCTTCGGCGGTCCAGTTCGTATCTGTCGCTACCGGGATGCGCAGGATGTCATCGAGGTTGGCCCGTCGCCCGCCAGCCAGGAGCTCCCGTTGGCGATCGAGGACATTCACACGGTGATAGTGCGTGGCATGCAATGTGGCCGCAGTAGGCGAAGGAACCCATGCGCAGTTGGCGCCAGACTGGGGGTGGCCGATTTTCTGGTCAAGCATGTCGGCCATGCGATCTGGGGTCGCCCACATGCCTTTGCCGATCTGGGCCGTGCCGTGTAAACCGCAGGCGAGACCAACATCGACATTCCAGTCCTCGTAAGCACCAATCCAGGACTGGGCCTTCATGTCGCTCTTGCGCACGAACGGACCGGCCTCCATCGAGGTGTGGATCTCGTCGCCAGTGCGATCAAGGAATCCCGTATTAATGAACACGACCCGGTCAGAGATCGCCCGGATGCACTCTTTGAGGTTGACGGTGGTGCGGCGCTCCTCGTCCATCAGGCCGAGCTTGACCGTGTTCGGCGCCAGGCCAAGGACTTCTTCGACCCGAGTGAACACCTGATCAGCAAAGGCGACTTCGTCGGGGCCGTGCATCTTGGGCTTGACCACATAGACGGACCCGGCGCGTGAGTTTTTTGGCATGTCGTCGGGCTTGTCGAGATCGTGTTTGGCGCACAGCACGGTCATCATGGCATCGAGGAGACCTTCGGGGATCTCATTGCCATCGCCATCGAGCACCGCTGGTGTCGTCATGAGGTGACCGACATTTCGCACGAACAATGTTGACCGGCCGGGTAGCTCGAAGCTGCCGCCCTGGGGGGAGGCGTACAGGCGGTCAGGGTCCATACGGCGCACGAACGTTGTGCCGCCCTTGCTGACTTCTTCGGTCAGGTCACCCTTGTTGAGTCCAAGCCAGTTGTGGTAGGCCAGCGCCTTGTCTTCGGAGTCGACCGCGGCGACGGAGTCTTCGCAATCCATGATGGCGGTGACTGCGGACTCGATCACGATGTCTTTGACGCCGGCCTGATCGGTTGCCCCAATGCTGTCGTCGGGGTCGATCTGGATCTCAAGATGGAGGCCGTTGTTAACCAGCAAGATGGTGGCTGGGCCGCTCGGGTCGCCTTGCCAACCCACGAGCTGGTCGGGGTTCGCGAGAGGCGGAAGCATTTGGCCTGCCTCGATCGAGTACGACTCGGCCTCGGCGTGTGAACCTTGGGCCAGTGGTGCAGCCGCATCTAAGAACTTGCGGCCCCAGGCAATCACCCGAGCACCACGCTCGTCGTCAAAAGGCCCTGCCGGTGGCAGGTCACCCATGGCGTCGGTGCCGTAGAGCGCGTCGTAGAGCGAACCCCAGCGGGCGTTCGCGGCATTGATCGCGTAGCGGGCGTTCATGATCGGCACTACGAGTTGAGGCCCCGCAATGGTGGCAAGCTCCGCATCGACGTTGGTCGGGCTTATGGCGAAGTCGGGCCCTTCGGGCTGCAGATAGCCAATCTCCTCGAGGAACGCTCGATACTCCGCAGCATCGTGGGGTTGCCCAACGCGCTCCTTGTGCCATGCGTCGATCGATGCCTGGAGTTGTTCTCGGACCTCGAGCAGGTCCTTGTTGCGAGGCGCAAACTCGGCGATAAACGCCGCAAACCCGGCCCAGAAGTCCTCGGGATCGATGCCGGACCCAGGCAGGGCTTCGTTCGTCACGAAGTCATCAAGTTCTTGCCCCACCGCCAAACCATGTCGGTCGGTGCGTTGTTGGGTTGGGCGCGTCGACGATGAGGAAGATTGGTCTGCCATGGCATGAGGCTAACGGCTAGGGGTGATCCAGAATCATTCCTGCCGCGGGCGTGGGGCAACTTGGCTGAGAGGTTGCGCGGATAGGCACAGTGCGAAGCTCCACATCGGCGCAACTCGTGGGGCTGCCAACAGATGTCGAGACCTATCCGCTAGCCCCCTTATTCGGTGGGCAGCGAATACTGCTCGAAGAAGTCCCATGACGTTTGCGAGGCGCTGATCTCGTTAGTAGTGACTCCAAGGCCCGCCCCTTGGGAGATGGCGAGCGATATCAACGAGCCTGGCCACGTGTGGCCTGCATCAGCGATTTCGTAGAAGGTCATCTCGACGTCGTCGGCACAACCCAGGTAGTCATAGGACGTGACGTGTTCCGATTCTTGAGTCACGGCTGGTTCGGCGTCACAGCCTGCCGCTACCGCGAACTCGGCGAACTCGGCCGGGATCTCCAGCAAAAACAGTGGCACAACTTCGCCTGGGGCCAGCGAGGACTCGCCGCCTCCAGCGAACGGCACAACAGCATCGTCGGTGCCATGAAAGCCGATGTAGGGCACGATTCGTGCGGGATCACAATCATCGGCATGACTGAGCGCAGCAATCGATGCTGCAGCGGCAATACGGTCCGACATCTCACACACCAGCACCGAACTGAAGTAGCCGCCGTTGGACATGCCGGTGGTGTACACCCGAGTCTCATCGACACAAAGCGACTCGATCACTATGTCGAGCAATTCGTTGGCGAATGCCAAGTCGTCTCGGGTCGGATCCTGGGACGGGTCAAGTTCCCAGGAATTTCGCGTATCGCCGGGTGCCGGAACACCTGTTGGAGCAATCACGATGAACCCTTCGGTCTGCGCCAGCGAGGCGTAATCGGAGAACACGAGCTGCTCTGCGCCGCTGGACCCAAGGCCGTGCCAGTTGAGTACCACGGGCATGGGCGTGGAGTCGTCGTAGCTGGTGGGCACAACTCGTTCGAAGGTTCTGTCACGATCTTCGAACGCGAACGTCTCGGTTGTTGTGCCTGCTACCGCACCGCTGCCGCAACCGCCGGCCAACGCCGTGTTGCCTTGAGGCTCTGATTCAGGCTCGGGCTCTGGTTCGGGTTCTGGCTCAACCGTTGGCACTTCGGTTGGGTCTGGCTCGGGTTCAGAGGTCGGCGCCGGCGTGGGGTCTGGCTCTGGTGCAGGCTCAGCCGTTGGCCCCTGGGTCGGCTCGACGTCTCCCACGTCTGCGACTTGCTCTTCGCTTCCACCGCATGCAGCAGCCAAGAGCGCCAATACAAGCCAGACCGGAACCAAGATGCGAGTCTTCATGTTCATGAAGCTAGCGGCCTCGCTCCGACGAGCGGAATAGCTCGGCGCAAGAATCTCGGAGTTCGGTGGGCCGGCGCCAACCCCAACGCTGCCGCCCCCTGCCTGATGTTTATCGTGCTCGGTTCTCGACTCACTCGCCCCATTTATGACTGGGCCGTGCCCGTCTTCTCTCAGCATCTCGACGGAAACGCTCCAGACCACCAGCCGGATGGATCCCAGGCCACGTCGGGCAATACGCTCGACTTTCCGAGCGGGCGGTTCGTGCACGGGGCCACGAGCCTGGCGGACGCTAGCGGTGTTCTTTCCTGAGCGGCTGTCGAAGCTGCATACTGTCAGAGCGGTGATCAGACCAGTCGACGAGAACGCTCCAGGGAGACATACATGCTGACCGACAGATACGGCCTCGAATTGTCCACAGCCTCACATGAGGCTCGAGATGCTTATGTGGATGCCATCGATCGAATGCTGGCCGCCGATGGCCAAGTCGACGAGACATTGGCGACCGCTTTGGATGCCGACCCTGCATTTGCACTCGCACACGTGGCCCAGGCACGACAACACCAGCTCTATGGCCGGGGCAAGGAAGCCCGAGCCTCGGCCGAAATCGCAGTCGAGCTGGCCGCCGAAACAACCGCTCGAGAACAGCGGCACGTGGACATCATCAGCAGCCTCGTCTCGGGGCAAGTCCCGCGATCACTCGAACTCACGCACGAGCACATGGCCGAGCACCCCCGCGACGCATTCGCCCTCGCACCCGCCTGTGGCGTGTTTGGAACCATCGGTTTCAGCGGCCGGGTCGACCGAGAAGCCGAACTACTCGCGCTGCTTGACCCTCTAGCCACCCACTACGGCGACGACTGGTGGTTCCAAACCGTGCACGCGTTCGCCCTTCTCGAGACTGGCCAATGGGCCCGAGCACGCCAGCTGGTTGAACACTCGCTCGAACAACGGCCGGGCAACTCCCACGGAGCACACACCCTGGCTCACGCCTTGTTCGAGTCCGGCGACGACGAAGAAGCCTCGAGCTTCATGGGTGACTTCCTGCCCGCAGCCGACCGGACGAGCCTGATGCATTGCCACAACTGGTGGCACTACTCCGAACTACTCATGATCGTCGGCGAACAAGACGCAGCGCTTCAAGCTTTCACGGAGAACTGCCTGCCCGGCACCTCGGGCAGCCCATCGATCAATGTATTTACGGACTCCGTGGCGTTTCTATGGCGATCAGAACTGGCTGGCGCACCACGAAATCACGAGCTCTGGCAAGCCATACGCCACTACTACAACGAACAGTTCCGCCGCCCCATCGTGTTCGTCGATGCCCACGTAGGCCTCATGCACGCCGCTCTCGGCGACACCGATGCTTTAGACGCATGCATCGTGCAACTCCACGAACTTGGCGAAGCTGGCAAGCTTCCGGCGGGCACAACCGCTGCATTGTTGACCCAGGCTTACAAAGCCTTCGAAGCCAGCGACTGGTCAACGGCAATCGATCTGTTTGAGCCGGTGATCGATCAGGTTGTGCGTATTGGCGGCAGCCGCGCTCAGCGTGATCTGCAGACCAACACCCTGATCGCCGCCTACATCAACGCCGACCGCCTCGACGACGCGGCGTCGTTCCTGGACGCCGTCGACGACCGCCAACCAACCCGGCCACTAGCCGGACTGCCAAGCCGCTAACCCTCGGCCGACTACCGATCTACCGCACAGCCAAGCCTGCGACATCGCCAAAGCATCACGTGGTGTACTGCGGGCTCGTTGACCCATTGCAACTATCGGTGCTTCTGGTCGACCACCGTGATGCTGGCCTCTGGCTGCTCACCGGCAGTCATGTCGGCCCCAGCGAAGACTCGGCCGTCGCTGCACAGAGAGCGTTGCGCGAGGAGCTTGCCATCTCGCCAACGTTCGTGAGCGTCGCAAGTCGACGCCGGTGGGTTCAGCCAAGGCTCACAGGCGCAAGGCCTTCGGCCCCAAGCCGCCGGTTAGCGTGCTCCAAATTTTGGCAAGCGTGTCGAGACGGGTGCCATCGGCAAGCACGGCGACGTCGTCGTCAGCCGGAGGCGCAAGAGCGGCGATACGGCGCAACTCCTCGTCTGTGACCGTGCGCTCAACAGCCATGGTCCGATTGCACCCAGTCTGCCGAGGCGCTAGCACGACAATTCCGTCTCGAGCTATGCGGATTCGGGCAGCTCGCAGTCACGTCGCCCCCTGATATAGCGCACTGCGCTTGGGCCGAATCGAGTGGTCCTCATGAAGCGCAGCTCGTCATTATGGGCGGTCGATATCGAGCGGCCAGGGTGCAGTGGGTTGTGCAGCCAGAGGCCGCGCTAGCCAGCGCCGATCAAGGTCTTGTCAGTAGCTGATGGTCCGGACGGTGACTCCGAATTCTGCCGCGGCTGATCGAAGCGGTGCGTTGTCGTCAACCTCGGCGAGACAGACGTCGGCAGAGAGTTGCCGCGCTGCGGAGAGAGCCTCAAGAGAGAGAAGGTTGAGTCGAGCACCGGTATGAACGAGTTCTCCCATCGGCCAGCCCAGTATTCGGAGGGAGATCAGTTCAATTGTGTCGGGAAGGTCGATGACCGTGCCGAGCACAGCGGAGGCCACTGTTTCGTCAACGGCTCCGAGTTGCCTTGAGATCGACCCGATGACTTTCTCGTCGGCCAGAGCCCGACAGAGACGGTGGTACCACAGGCCGGTTGTGGCGATCGCGGCGCTAGCGGGGCGAAGTGTCGAGGGTTCGTCACCCAGCAGAATGCGTAGAAGAAGATGGTCGTCGACGAGAACGACGCTCAAGCGAGTTCGGGTTCGTCTTCGGTGACGGCGGTGACAAGTGCGCTATAGCCGCCGGCATCGTTCACTGCTGCTCGAACAATGGAACGTAGACCCCCACGGCCTGCTGGCACGATCACGAGGGCGTTGCCGAGGTCTGCGATCTCTACGGCGCCTCCATCGGTCAAGTCCCATCGTCGACGTGTTTCAGCCGGCAACGCCATCTGCCCTCGGTCTGACACTCGGTACGTCGTCACAGTCATGACTCTATTGTACAAGGGATACCGATACTGTTACAAGGCATCCTTGTTTTCAGTAGTCGCTTCATGTCCGGCCGAACCAGCAGTCAGCGGTTGATCCTCGAGAGTTTGTGGTGTCACGCTGGGGCCTATATGCGTGTGATCGAGCAGTTCGACGGTCGGTCTATTGAGCGGCGATATCGGGCGCTCCGGCCTGGCTCTTGGAGGGGCTGTTCAGTAGCTTGACGTACCCTCGCCACCCCTTGCCGGCGACGGCAACGGCAACGGCAACGGTAGCGCTGGTCGGGGTCAGTGGTCGGTGTTGCCGGTTTGGTGGGCCCAGATCGCGATCGGTGAAAGCTGTGACCACAAACGGGGGGCGACGTTCGCTTCGAGGTAGGTAATTGCAGCGATCCGGTCGGGGTGGCGGCGCGCCCAGTGGAAACCGAGACCAGATCCCCAGTCACGAACTACTAGCGTGACCGAGTCGCCGAGGTCGAATTGACCGGGGAGGCCGTCGAGGCAGATCCGGTTCTCGACGAACTGGTAGGAATCGGGGCCAGCGTCTGCGAGCTTGTCGGAGTCGCCGAACCCAATGAGGTCAGGGGCTATGCAGGCAACTATTTGCCGCGCACAACCTCCGTAAAGGTCGAAGCGGTCGAGCAAATACCGACGATGCCGCGGAGGCACCCCCGCTTTGACGGAGATAGCAAGACGAAGCCGTTAAGGCTTGAGAGCTACTCGGCGGGTCATCCAAAATTTCGACGAGCCGGGATGCAAATCGAGTTTGACGTCGATGGCGAGGTTTCGTCGGTCGACGTTAGCAGCGGCGAAATATTCGATCATTTGGACTCCGTTCGACCATTTGTCAATGCGTTCTGGCCAGCGGCGTGGTCTCGTGAGGAAGTTGCGAATCGGGACCAACCAGCAAAACCGGCCCCGATCCCTTTGTTTACTTGGCGCCCCCGACAGGATTCGAACCTGTGACCTACGGATTAGAAGGCCGTTGCTCTATCCAGACTGAGCTACGGGGGCCAAGCAGACCATCGTAGGGGCGATAGCGGGAAGCCGACAGCAAATTGGGTGTGGATTACTGCGCAAGGTCTTCTAAGATTACCGCCCTTGGTGATTGTAGCTCAGTTCGGTTAGAGCACCTGGTTGTGGTCCAGGATGTCGGGGGTTCAAATCCCCTCAGTCACCCCATCTACATACTGCAATTCAACTCCGGTTGAGGTGCGGGCAGATTTCCTCCCGATAGCCTTGGGAGGCCGCTTCGCAGGTCACTGCAAGCACATGCACCTCTAGCTCAATTGGCAGAGCATCGGACTCTTAATCCGCAGGTTCCGGGTTCAAGTCCCGGGGGGTGTACATCATCAGAAGTCCCGATCCCGGCGATGCCCGGGGTCGGGACTTCTTTCTTTTTTCAGAAACCCCTTGCATCAATACATACTTTGCAATATAACTATTACAAGTTAACCGAAAGGAAAGCAGTGATGACAGGTAAGAGAGAAATCCAAGCCAAGCCAGTACTCGTCGCCGTAGACGGAAGCCCTGAATCGGAAAACGCCTTGCGATGGGCTAAGGATCGCTCCAGCCAAACGGGCGTCGATCTTCGAATCATCACCTGCTATCAGCACTTCTATACAACCGGCGTAGAGGGCGCAGTCTCGTGGGACCACTTCGAGTCCACCAAGAAGGTCTCGGAGGCTCGAGCAGTCGAAGTCATCGAGCGTGTGCTCGGCACGACCGACGTGGACCATGTCGTTGCGCTGGGTCCCGTGGACAAAGTCGTGGCCGATCACAGCAAAGAAGCATCGATGGTCGTACTCGGTACTCGATCTTCCTACGGCCTTCGTGGTCGACTCCGGGCCTCTACCACCGATCGAATAACGGGCAAGGTCACCTGCCCCGTCGTGTCCATCCCCCTCGACTCCGATGCCCTCATGGGGGTGGGACTGTGACTCGCAGCTTGCGCACAGTCCCCTCGCCGCACACCGTCATCGGGCGGCGGTCTATTCGACCCGGCCTGCGGGATCTGCACCTGCAGGCTCGGCCGCCACCCGATCAGTAGTCGCAGACGAAGCCCCGTTCCCCCCAGGGAGCGGGGCTCTTTGCGTTGCTAGAGTCGGCAACCATGTGCAGAAACATCACCACGTTGCGCGGCCTTGAACCCATCGCTACCGGCGAAGAGATCGAGGCCGCAGCCCGGCAATACGTACGCAAGATCACCGGGGTGCAGAAGACCTCGGCGGCGACCGAAGCCGCCTTTGAGCGGGCTGTTGCCATCATTGCGACTGCCAGTACCCGGGTCCTGCACGAGCTCCCTCCTCGCAAGGCCGTTCCCAAGAGCGAACCACCGTTACGGCGTATCGCTCGGGCTCAAGCCCAGGCCTAGGCGCACAGTCCCGCTGCGAGCGCGCCCCAGACTGCCCCACCGATAGTCGACCTAACCGGAGTAGGGCTCAGTTCGCATCGGCGCACACTACAACCCCAGCCGATCCACCAGCGAGTGACCGCTATGA
>Ga0209828_1002032_pt1 | contig 17499 bp, 13 predicted proteins | sample MaitaG_FD_187429 | JGI IMG/M metagenome (GOLD analysis project Ga0209828, IMG submission 187429) | Marine algal microbial communities from Maine, USA - Maine_Asex2 metaG (SPAdes) (version 2) | ecosystem: Host-associated > Algae > Red algae > Unclassified | place: Maine, USA | collected 2015-01-05 | reverse complement strand
CGGGGTGAAATCGATCTCGGCCTGCACCGCTTCCAAAAATCCGGGCATGCCCATTTCGCTGACCACGAACGCCAAGCGGGCGCGTTTGCGGTTGCTGCGATTGCCGTTTTTCACAAACACCCGAATAATGCCGCAAGCGTAGGCCACACATTGTTCGGCCGGTAGGACCAAACCGGTGTCGCGCGCAAAATGGCCGTGGCCGGTAACACCACCGACGAGCACTTTGAAATATATACCGTCTTCGAGCGCTTCGTGGCCGCTCACCTGCACCGCGACAAAAGCGATATCATTGGTGTCGCCCATGATCGAAATCGCGCCACCGCCGTCAAAGCAGATGTTGAACTTACGGGGCAGACCATAGAATTCGCGATTGTTCAGAATCGTATGATGCATGCTTGTCGCCAAGGCTGAACAATCCACGATTTCCAGTGGGTCTACCCCGCTCACCGGCGAAGCGGTGATGTTGCGGATGTTATCTCCCCCCGCTCCCCGCGAAGTGAGGCCGATATCGTAAAGTTTAGTGATCGTGCGAATGGTCTCGGTCGCCGGGATCTCCCGAACCTGAAGATTGCCGCGCGTTGTGACATGGCTGTAGCCTCCGCCAAAATTGTCGGCGATATCGGCGAGCCCGTCCATCTGGTTGGCGTCGACCACGCAGCCAGGAATGCGGGTGCGCAACATATAGCCCTCCTGGATCGGCGCGGTATTGAACAGGCCATGGAACTTAAAGCGGAACACATCGCCGCCTTCGGCGTACTCGCCGGACGCGGCCATGGCCGACATTTTTTCGAACATGTCGAGGGGGTTACACTCCAGTTTCAGGCGTTCTTCTTTGCACAGTTTGGAAAGCTTGGTGCCGAACAAAGTGCCATCATCCGGGGTCGCATGGCTCAGCGAATCAACCCCCTCGCCCGGCGACGCGGTAAACTGTCCTTGTCCGTTTAAGCCAGCAAAGGGACGCACACCACGTTGATTTACAGCGGCGAGAAAACCTTGGAGGTATTGTTTTTGGTCTTCGGTAAAGAGTTCGTTCATGTGAATTTTGTATAAGCAAATGCCATGCCAAGCTTTCATCCACATTGCCGGATGCCCCCTAATTTACTGAAAATTCACCTTTCAAGCAGGGTATTTTACCGATGAAAAATTGACGGGCGAAAAATTATCCGCAGCCACCAAACTTAAATTCTCTACATAAATGGATACCCCGATCTGGCCTTTCTACATTTTTGCGGGCTTGCGTCGGGCCAATCCGCCTTCGTTGCACGAACGCGACACGACTTGCGCTCGTTGGGTCGTCGGCCCGCTATCGCGCCGCGCGCAGTGCATCCATGGTAAACAGCCAAGATGGCCGTCCTACTTGGGACCATCTCCGCTGCACGGGCGCTACTTGCGCTTGGTCCGGTCGTCAGCACGCTTTCGCGCCGCGCGCAAGGCATCCATCGTGCCGCTTTTTTTCTTCTCCGGTGCAGCCGTGGACGCGGCAAGCGGGGCCGCCTTGGGCGCAACCGCCGGACGCGCGGGCGCGCCGGGCTGGGCTTTTGGCTTCTTGGCCGGACGTTGTTTGTGTTGCTTGCTGGCGCCGGGCTTGTCGCGCCGCCAGCGTTTGGATTTCCTCTCCACTGCCGAACCAGCCGTTGCGACTTGTTGCTTTCGACCACCGATCAAGCCGGTGCGGCGTTCGAGAATCTCGGCAAGAAAGACCAACAAAGCCGCCAACACCAACCATTGCGCGAACTCGATATAGCGCGGACGCTTCGGCAGCGTCTTCCACACTGAGGCGAGATCGAGACGCATCTCGCCGCCGGTGGCGCGGGCGATCGCCGCCAAGTTGCGCTTGCCGGTGTCCGTCGGCAGCGGTTTGAACTCCTCGCTGTACGGCAGGCAAACCGGGGCGAGACTTTGCCGTTTGAAGCCGGGGATCTCGACGTTGGCGATCACCGTTTCCTTGCCGGTCAGCGGAATCTCCAAACTCAACTTGTCCGCCTCGACCCAGTTGAGTTGCGCTTCGGACGCGGACGGGGTGCCGCCCGGCAAGCCGCGCAACAAAGCCACTTTGGGCTGGCCGGCAAAGGGGTCGCTTTCGCGTTCGGGATCGAGCAACAGGTCGACCACCAGATTGCCGCGCCGAACTTTGTGCGTGAGCATCATCGAGGCCGGCAATTCGCCGACTTCGCCCGCGGTCCAGCGGGCCAGCGAGGAATAGAAGTGGCCGACTTGGTCCCAGTCCGCCATCGGTCGGGCGAACTTACCGTCCACCTCGCCGGTGTAACACAACACCCGCCCCGAACCCGCGTACCACTTGGCCACCACCGGGGCTTTGTACTCGTCGCCGGTGACCGCGCCCATGTCCGCCTGCGGCCGCGCGTAGGTGAGATTGTAGCCGCCGACGCCGGGCGGAACGACCGCGTTCATTTTGTCGGTGATACTGCGCATGTCGGGGGTGAACGAAAACGGGGTCAGTTCTTCAACAAAGGTCGAACGGGCCACGGTGAAGGTGTCCTGGGCGAACAGCCGGGGCAGTTCGGTCGGATCGCTGGTGAAATACACCTCGCCGTTGCCGCGCTTGGCGACATCGCGCAGTAAAGCGGCATCGGGATCCTTGTCGGTACCGAGTCCGATCACGCTGCACGTGATGCCCTCCTTGGTCGAACGCTCCAGTAACTCGCGATACTTCTCTGGCTTCTCCGCGTCGGCTGCGTCGGCAAATAAAATGATGTGGCGCGTGCCGGCGGTGGCCTGCTGCAACATCTTCGCGCCGGCCAGCAGGCCCGAGTAGACGTAGATGCCGCCGCCCATCGACTCCATCCGCAAAATTTTGGCGCGGGCACCGGCGTTGGCCGATTTTTTGCCGATTGGCACGATGGTGTGCGGCGCGCTGTCGACCGCGATCACGCCGATTTCGTCCTGATCGCTCATCAGATCGAACACTTCGGCGGTGCCGAGGTTGGCGAGGTCCATTTTGGTTTTGCCCGGACCCGCCGGTGCCATCATCGAACCCGAGCGGTCGAGCACCACGACGATGGCGAGCGAGAGTTTGCGGTGTTCCTGACGCAGTTCCATGGTCACCGGCATGACGCCCTCGAGCGCGGACTTGTAATAGCCGCCCTGCCCGTACGCGTTCTTGCCGCCGGTCATCATTAGGCCGGTGCCGCTGTGCTGCACCCAGGCGGCGAGGTTGCGCATGCCGGACTCGCGCACGTGCGCGGCGGGCACGTTTTCGAGAATGACGGCGGAGTGCTGGGCGAGCAGTTCGAGGTCGAAGTTGATCTCGTCGGACTTGGTGTGAACCACATCGACGCCGCCGGCTTTGAGCAACTTGAACAGACCCGAGTCGGGATTGGTGGAGGCGTGCAACACCGGACGCGGTCCGTCGACCCCGATCAAAAACTTGCCGCGGTTGTTGGCCGGCACCGGGTCCTTGGCGGCCACGGCCGGGTTCGCCGCCTGCACCGACATGCGGTAGCCGAACACGCCGGTGTCGTCGGATTGGTCGCGGAACATGAACTGGTTGCGTCCGGCTTCGAGCATCCGCCGACCAGAGGCGATGATGGTTTTGCCGCGGCGGAGTTCGTAGGTCACTTCCTGCGAGCGCGGGCTTTGCACCCAGGTGGTCACCATGAAGGCCTCGGCTGGGAGGACGGTGTCCGGCGCGTCGATTTTCTCGATGCCGAGATCGTGCACGGCGCTGCGTTGAATGAGTTGGTAGTCGATCGGAATGCCGAGCGCGCCGGCGCGGGCGGCGGCGGGTCCGGGGTCGGCGCCGGTCCAGCGTCCGTCGGAGAGCACCACGAAGCGGGCGGGTTCGCCGGCTTGAATCAGGCTGGTGGCGGTGTCGATCGCGGCCGAGAGTTGGGACTGGTCGGGTCCGATCTCGCCAGTGAACTTGTCCGCAATCTCAGTTCGCGACGGCGATTGCTCGACCACCGAACGCGTGCCGAACGAGACCAGCGCCAGCCGGTGCCGGTCGCCCATTTTCTTGCCGAGCATTTTGTGCGCCGAGAGCAGCCGCGTCTCCGCGTCCTCCGGCATCGAGGCCGAGCGGTCGGCCAGCACCACCACAGTGCCCGCGTCCGTGGCAAGTTTTAGGGCCGGCTTGGCCAGCGCGAGCACGACCAAAACGAGCGCGATGGCGCGCAGCACCTGCAACAGCGTCGTCGGCTGTCGCCACATCCACCATGCCGCCCCGAGGGGAAGAAGGAGGAGCAACCAGATAGGTTCGAAGAGGGCCACGGAAGGATAGAACCGCAAAGGCGGTGCATTGCTCAAGATAAAGATATGGAATACGCGGAACGGGGCTGGCGCGGGGGGACGTGGATGGTGAATTGCGGAGGTTGAATATGAACGTGGCTCGGCTTGTCAGGCCGGAAATTGTGGACCTGCAAAATCGAACCCGGAACACGATGCCCGCTTTTCGCGGCCAGTTTGCACAGGGGAATCGGGACAAGGGAATGGATCCTGAAGCGCACGAAAAGTGAATTGGAATGGGGAACGGGACGCGGCTTGAACGGCTAAGGGGAAGCGCGGACCTGCAATAATCGAACCCGTGTCGTGCGGGCTCAGCTGTCTCCGCCCTCAACGTAGACGCGGGTCTTCGCCTTGTTGGTGATCAGTTGCAGGTAGGAGGAACCACGCCTGCCGCGGTATTCATAGCCTTGCTGCCAGCCCTCGGGAAAATCGTCGAAGCCCCCAATCCAGGGTTCTTCACGTAATGGCATCTCGAACCGCTCCAAGCCTTCCCCGTTCAAATTCATGTCGGCCACCATGCGGTCGACTTCGTCGGGGGTGGTGGCGAAGGTGAAACGGGCGACACTGTCAAAGGCGTATTGCGTATGCTCCCAACGGAGCTGTGCCACGTTCGCCGGCAGGTCGGTACCGGCGTACCTTTTGAAATACCGCTGCGGATTCTTCGGCAGTTGCGCCACCAGCGAGCCGACCAGCATCATGGCCATCAGTAGCACCGACGGCAGCAGCAGCCAAGGGGTCCGGAAGCGGAGCCAGCCACATGTCCGGTAGAGCAACAGGACGGCGACGAACCAAAGCACCGACAGCACTGCCACGACGAAGGTCCGCCAAACGACATCATCAAACTGAATTGCAGGTCGGCAAACATACCGTAGTTGCCGAGGAGGAGTGCGAGGAAAACCACCGCGCATGAGATCAGATACACCCACCAGGGGTCAGACCATCGTTTTCCACTTTTCTGTTCCTCGTTCGACATGTCACCGTCCATGTTCGGCCTCCTCGCTGGTTGATCTCAATCGTTCACCTTTATGCCCACGCCAGTCCCCTCGGAACGAGGCTGCTATTTCTTTGCCTCACATTCTTTTGCCTCCGCGGAGCGGTCGAATCACACAAACATCCACGAAACAGTCGAGCACCGTGGAGCCTAAGAGCAGAGGACCGATAAACGCCTCAGGTGAACGTCGGGTACATCTTAAGTCCCATGAGCCAAAGTCGAATACGACACCCCGTTTCGGGAATGGCATCATCGAGTTCCTCAGAGCGCACGCACAAGAACTCTGGACCATTCTGAATATAAATATCCACCAGAGTGCGACTGACGTCGACCTTCACCAGATTGAAAACAGATCCGTCAACCAACACCACGGCAGGATCGTCGGTGGCAAAAATTCCGGACTCCGAATCCATTTTTGGGTAGCCGACCTCGTACTTCAATACCGCGTCATAGCCGAGTTCCGCTTGAAAGGTTTCGGCGAGCGACTCGAGCCGTTCGAGCGATTCGGGAATCATCGCTGAGAACCACTCGCCGCCATGCACGACGCTTGCGTGGCTAAGATCAGCTTCGACCGAACGGATCCCTATGATCGAAAAGGCCATGGTGATTCTGGTTCGGAAACTTCGGAAACACAAAAAAAAGGCCGGCGAACGCCGGCCTTTTTCTCGGAGTTCGTTTTTCCTTACCGAACTTCCGCCGGGCCCATGCTGTAACTCGCACCGAGCATGACGGTCCATTCTTCGTCGACGTCCATGTCGAAGTAGTTGGCTTGGGCTTTGAGCGCGAGGTTGTCACGGCCTTCCGGGCGCCAGATGAACAGCGGGGAAACGCGGAACTCTTCGTTGACGCCGATATCGCTGATGCCTTCGGTCAGGCCGGCGCGGAGGCCGACACTGTAACGGGCTTCGGGGGTGAGCAGAAGTTCGGAGAAGGCGCCGAATTCTGTTTGTTGGTCAATGGCCACGCGCGTGCTCACCAGCTCGCCCAGTTCGTTCTCGACAAAGCCATTGAGGCCGTCGCCGAAGTCGATCTGGCGGGCCAACACTTCGTTTTTCCACAGAAGGCCATCTTTGCGGTAGTTCAGGTCGGCACCGTACACTTGCGATTGGTCGTCGAGGTCGTTGTCGCCGCTGAGCACGGAAACGCCGCCGCTGACATTGTTTTTCACCATCGCGTAACGGACGTTCCAAACGCGGCTTTCCGGACCGATGCCGGCGAGGCGGTCGTCGTCGTCATACTCGCTGTCGCGGGTGCCACCAACGCTGACGGTCAGGGCGGAGGCGATGCTGGGGAAGAAGGTGGTGAGCGGGAAGGTGAGTTCCGCGCCTTCGGTGATGTGGTCGTCCGAGCCAAGGAAATTGGCGGTGGCGAGGGGGGAGTCAATCCAGTTCCAATCGTGCAGGCGTTCGGTGTTGCGTTCGCCGAAGTTGGTGCGGAAGCGGCCGACACGGCCTTCGATGCCTTTGCCGATGCGCGGGAAGACGAGAAAGGCTTCAAGGTTGTCGTTGTCCCAATCGTCGCCGTCGTAGTTGAAGCGCCAGTTGGCGAAACCGTCGACGTATTTGGTCCGCAGGGACAGACCGGGTTCGATGCCTTGCACGGTGAACTCGTCACGCGGGTCGGCGGCATGGCGGGCGAGGCTGGAGATTTCCGCGTCGGACTCGGCGTAGGCGATGTTGGCGTGCAGGTGCGGGGTAAAATAGTCGCCGAACGTCCAACCGGCGCCGGTGGGGAGAACGTCTTCAAGGGTAGCGGGGGCTTTCAGGAAGCCTTGCCCCATGCCGGCGCCGCCGAGGATGCCGCCGCCACCTTGGGATTTGTATTCCGCGGCAGAGAGATATCGGCGCGAGGACTTGGCCACAGGGGCCGCGGCGCTGTAGCTCGTCGACGGCGAAACATAACCGGATGTGGCTGATCCCGAACTGGACTCATACACGGGGGTGTCCACATACCTCCATTCGGAAGCGGTTTGGGTAAGACCGAGACCGGCCAGCGAAAGAAACAACGTAAGCAGTGATAGTGTTCTCATAAAAAGTTTGTTAAACAAGGCGTCGTTCAACCGCAACAAAAATGTCCCCGGAGCACCACTTCGACTTGCTCTCCAACGGGAGCTTGGAACGGACTGCGGAGCACGCAGAATTTCGAATCTCAATTTAATAAACCTGGAGGACGAGGGGCCTCCCGAGCCGATTGCCAGGAATCAGTGTTCAGTGATCAGTAGTCAGTGATCAGTGGTTTCGGGCACTGCGGGCGGGTTGTATCTCAAATTTCGAATCTCAAATTTAAAACCTGGAGGGCGAGGGGCCTCCCGAGCCGATTGCCAGGAATCAGTGTTCAGTAATCAGTGATCAGTGATCAGTGGTTCGGGCCCTGCGGGCGGGTTGTATCTCAAATTTCGAATCTCAAATTTAAGACCTGGAGGGCGAGGGGCCTCCCGAGCCGATTGCCAGGAATCAATTTCAGTAATCAGTGACAGTGATCAGTGGTTTCGGGCACTGCGGGCGGGTTGTATCTCAAATTTCGAATCTCAAATTTAAAACCTGGAGGGCGAGGGGCCTCCCGAGCCGATTGCCAGAAATCAGTGTTCAGTAATCAGTGAATAGTGATCCGTGGTTTCGGGCCCTGCGGGCGGGTTGTATCTCAAATTTCGAATCTCAAATTTAAGACCTGGAGGGCGAGGGGCCTCCCGAGCCGATTGCCAGGAATCAGTGTTCAGTGATCAGTGAACAGTGATCAGTGGTTTCGGGCCCTGCGGGCGGGTTGTATCTCAAATTTCGAATCTCGAATTTAAAACCTGGAGGGCGAGGGGCCTCCCGAGCCGATTGCCAGGAATCAGTGTTCAGTGATCAGTGAACAGTGATCAGTGGTTTCGGGCCCTGCGGGCGGGTTGTATCTCAAATTTCGAATCTCAAATTTAAAACCTGGAGGGCGAGGGGCCTCCCGAGCCGATTGCCAGGAATCAGTGTTCAGTAATCAGTGAACAGTGATCAGTGGTTTCGGGCCCTGCGGGCGGGTTGTATCTCAAATTTCGAATCTCAAATTTAAAACCTGGAGGGCGAGGGGCCTCCCGAGCCGATTGCCAGAAATCAGTGTTCAGTAATCAGTGAATAGTGATCAGTGGTTCGGGCCCTGCGGGCGGGTTGTATCTCAAATTTCGAATCTCAAATTTAAAACCTGGAGGGCGAGGGGCCTCCCGAGCCGATTGCCAGTGATCAGTGTTCAATAATCGGTGATCAGTGGTTTCGGGCCCTGCGGGCGGGTTGAATTTTCGGACGAGAGATTCCGCGTGTTCCGCGTTTTTCCGCGGTCCAGGCTACTCGAAGAAGCGTTGCGGTTGCGGCACTCGGGGGGCCGCAGAAGGTGAATGATTCTGACGGGACGTAAAAAAGGAAAACGGGCCCCGAAGGACCCGAATGCAATTTGCGGACAGCCTTGCCGGGAGCATCCCGGAGGCGGCTGCGATTTGCCGCGAGGCTAGATGCCTTTCTCGGCGACTTCTTCCGCGTGTTCCTCCACCGCTTCGGCCGCCATTTCCATGCGCGTTGCGCTGTCGGTATGGAGGTTCGGGTTCTGACCGTCGGCCCAGGCGAGCGAGATGTCGTCGATGCCGATGGAACGGAAGGTCTGGGTGATCGCGGGCGTCAGCGCATCTTTTTCGTCGTCCTCGTGGAACGCATCGCCGGAGGCGACGATCAGAATCATGCGTTTGACCTTGTGCAGGGGTTTGCGCGCGCCGTCTTCCAGGTAAAAGGTGAGGCCGGGGGCGATGATGTGGTCGATCCAGCTTTTCATCCCTCCGGGCATGGAGAAATTCCACAGCGGCATGGTAAGCACCAGCACGTCGGCTTGGTTGAATTTCTCGGCTTGGGCCTTCGCGTACACAGCGGCGGCTTCTTCCTCGGCGGTCGGCACGTAGCCGGGAATGGTGGCGGGATACCAGCAAGCTTTGTACTGCTCGTAGGTATACGGCGGCGGGGGTTCCGCGTTCAAATCGACGTTGTCGAGGTCGACATCAGAGTTCAAGCTCATCAGTTTCCCGAAAAACTTCACTGCCAATTGCTTCGAAACCGACTCGTCGGTCGGTTTCGGATTGTCACATACGTGCAAAACTTTCATTTGTTGGGTCCTTCGCCAATTCGGTTCATTTCAACCATTAGCGGGTTTGTGTGTCGCAAGGCTGCAGGAATTGAAAGCCTTAATTCGTGGCAGCTCATCGCGTACCGCCGAGGTCTCGCGACAGTCTTGCCATGTCATTTGGCGCAGGTACACGATTTGCCATTGCCGAATCGCTCTCGCGGCGTTAAGCTTGGCGTAGTGGATCATCCGACTCCATCCGAGACCATGCCGCGCCGGAAGCTTGCTCTTTTGCTCGCAGGCGCGACGTTCCTTGGCGGGGTCGGCTGCCTCAGTACGGCCACTGGCTGTGGCAGCGGCCACGACCGGCGCAAAGCCAAATCGGTGGTTCATCTCCGTTGGTTTATCGCGGCCATCCTCGCGTTCAAGGATGCCGAAGGGGCCTTCCCCGAACGCATCGAGGACCTCGAAGACTGGTACGCGGAGGGCAAGGGCAGCGCCAAGATGCAGGCCGCCTTCGCCGAACTGCGGGCGATCGGGGTGAGTTCTTTCAAGGGTGTCCTGTCCAATCCCCGCACCGGTTCGAACCCCGGCTACGTCTACGTCAAGCCGACCTCCGAAGTGTTCTCCGACCCAGTGGTACTGCAAGCCCAAGGCGGAAAAGTTCTCGATGACAAAAGCGCCGCCTATCTCGACGGCACGGTGAAGTAGTTCGGCGTCCGGCCGTTTGCCACGTTCATTTCGGGAGGCCGAACTGGTTTTGACTTTTGCCCGTCCGACGTCCACCTTTAGACCAACATGAATGCCCCGACCAATGCCCGTCCAATTGATCCCGAGTACCCCGCGGGAACCACCCCGAAGAAAAAATGGGGCTGCCTGCAGATTGGCGGCATCGGATGTTTTGTCATGCTGCTGCTCGCACTCGGCATCGCCATCGGCTGGATCATCATAATCAAACGCGGCCAGAAAGATGTGCAGCTCACCGCGCAGGAAAAGACGGTGGTCGAACAGAAAATCGAGTTTCTCAAGGACAACGAAATCGGCGGCTTCCTGCCGGAGTCGGACGACAGCACCACGCTCGCCCTCGACCCGGAGTCCGGCGATCCGGAGAACAACGACGACGCCCGTTTCCCCGACGAGGTGGTGATCGAGGAAGACGACAAGGGCCGCCGCATTGTCCGCTTCACCCAACGAGAACTCAACGGCTACTTCACCGACGACCCGTCCCTGCGCGAGTTCATTCGGGTCGAACTCAACGACGACGAAGTGATCGCGCGCCTGCGCATGAAAATGCCTGAAGGTTTGCCGATGGCAGGCAAGGTGGTGAAAGTACGTGGCCGCGTGAATGTGGTGGTCAACGAACAGCAAATGCATGCTTCGATCGAGAGCCTGACCGTCGGCGGTATCGCCGTGCCCAGCGCCGTGCTCGGCGGCTTAAAAGGCGAGAACTTGTTCGAAGAACTGTTTGACTCGAGCGACGAGGCCCAGAAATTCCGCGAGTTCGTCGAGGAACTGGAAGTCAAAGACGGCGAGATCCTGATCAAGCTGGCGGAGTAGGCGTGTGGCCTACGGCCAGTGATGGAGTGATCAGTTTTCAGTGATCAGTGAGGACTCGCCCTTGCGGGCGAGGGCGGCTTGAGAAGCACACCTAACGCCCGAAGGGCGAAAATCAGTGATCACTGATCACCGATTACTGATTACTTAAAACGCCCGTAGGGTGTAAACCACTGATCACTGATGACTGATGACTCAAAAGCCTGAAGGGCTACCGGCTACTACTACTATTACTACTACTTGACGCGCCGACCGCCATTTCCCACCTTTTCTGAAATCCAGAACGACACCACAGGACACCATCATGGGACTCGAAGACATCTTGAAAGAAATTCTCGGAGGATCGGCCGGCGGCGGATTCCCGCAACCGCAACAAATGCCGCGCGCCCCCGAACCGCCCCCGCGCCCTTCCGCTGGTTCGGTCTCGCCCGAGTCCTATGGGGATGGCGGCGTCGGCGCCGTGATGCGTGCCGTGGTGCAGATCGTCGCGCTCCGCCAAGGCTTCCTCGGCGGCATGAGTTCGGCTTGGACCGGGTCCGGTACCATCGTGCATCCCAGCGGTCTGATCCTGACCAACTGCCACGTGGCCGATCCGCGGGCCATGGGCATGTCCTCGCCGCCCGCCGACCGACTCGGCATTGCCATCACCGAACGCTCCGACGAAGCGCCGGCCGTAAGCTACTTTGCCCAAGTGGTCGCCAAAAACCCGCGTCTCGATCTGGCGGTCCTGCAGATTGTGCAAGACGTCAAAGGCCGCCGCGTGCGCAACCTGAATCTCCCCGCCGTGCCAATCGGCGACTCCGACCGACTCGATCTCGGCGACAAATTGTCGATCATCGGCTACCCCGGCATCGGCGGTCAAACCGTCACCTACACCTCCGGCAACGTCTCCGGTTTCTCCGCCGAGAAAGGCGTGAACGACGCCCGCGCCTGGATCAAAACCGACGCCACCATCTCCGGCGGCAACAGCGGCGGCACCGCCGTCACTGACGACGGCATTCTGGTCGGGATCCCGACCCAGGCCGCCGCCGGACGCGGCATCTCGCCGGTCGACGCGCGTCCAGTGATCGACACCAACCGCGACGGCCGGGTCGATCACCGCGACACCCCGATGGCCATCGGCGGGTTCATCAACGGACTGCGTCCGGTCAAACTCGCGGTGCCACTGTTGCAACAGGCCGGCATGAAGGTGACCTACGCCAAGCCGGGTTCGAAGATGCCGAACTGCCCGATTCCGCATCACGACGCGCACGACTACGAACCCGCCCGACCGACCGAAAAACCCCAGTTCCTCGACTTGCTGTTCAGCGCCCAAGTCACCCGCGATGGCCGCCCGATCCATCCGTCGAGCCATCTTCCCGACGGTCTCGACACCGTCTACGCCACCTTCGAATATGCCGGCATGGCCCCGGGCACACCGTGGAGCGTCGTCTGGATGTCCAACGGCAAACAGATCATCGACCAGCAGGACCGCTGGGACGAGGAAGATCACGGCCGCAAAGTGGTCAAAATCAGCAATCAAAAAGGCCTGCCCGACGGCGAATACCACCTGGTTCTCGGCATCGGCAGCGCCATCGCGCTCGAAGGAAAAATTCTCGTCGGCTCGCAAGTGGACGACTCCGACAGCGAAGTGTCCGGCAGCGTGGTCGACGACCGCACCGGACGCGGCATCTCCGATGCGGCAGTGATCGTGCTCAAGCCCGGCGTGGCGTGTCGACAATTCTTGCACAAGCAAGATCGTCGTTACGTGTTGTCGAATACCGAAACCGAAGGCGATGGCTCGTTCAAGCTGCCCAAACAACTCCTCAAGGGCCAAGCCTACAGCGTCGTTTTCGCCGCGCGTGGCTACGAAATGATCGCAGTTGATGGTGCCCTTCGCGTCAGCGACTCCGCGCCTGAACATGCGGACATCGGCGACATTCGCATGACGCCTTCTTGAGTCGGCTGTTTCGATGTCTCTTGAAAGTTACGTCGTGCAAGAGACGTTCGAGATTGAAGGAAGAGGTCTCGTTGTCGCGCTCGACCGCCTCGCGTCGAACCTGCCAATTGGTCGCCAATTATCCGTGGGGTAGAGACTCCTCAAGGAGACATTTTGCACGCAGCGGCGTATCGAGAGCATATTCTTCGAAGGCGACCCGTCGAACCGGATGACGTGGATGCATTCTTGCTCGGTGGATTGCGTAAGGAACAGGTTCCGATGAACTCCAAGATTACTTTTACTTGAGAGTTCTCTGCGCAAACCAGCAGTTCTTCAAAGGGCAATCTCGAACCACTGGGCAATCGGCTCGGGGAGCCCCTCGCCCTCCAAGATTTTTAAATTTGAAACTCGAAATTTGAAATCACCAGAAACCGCGCCCCGCGCGGCTCCTCCCTGGCTACTCACTACTGGCTACTAGCTACTTCCTAATGATGGTGGTGGTCATCGTGATCGTGGTGATGATCATGATGGTGGCCATCGTCGTGAAAATGGCTGTTGCCAGCCGGTTTTTTCTTCGTCTTGAAATAGCCGAGGCCGCCACTCAGAACCCGCTGAATCCGCTCGCCCGTCTCCGGATGATGCGTGAGCGCGTCTTCGGTGATGCGCTGCTGGATTTCGTAACGCTTGGGGCGTTTTCCTTTTTCCGGGATCGTCTCGTACACGTAGGTTGTCATGGCTCAACTATAGTAGCAATGCGTCGAACTCACAAGACAGCGCCGGCCCGAACCTCAGCCAGAACATCAAGCAGGCGCTGCAGGTCATCGCGACTATTATAGCCCTGCACGCTGACCCGAACGAACTGGAACTCCAAATGGCGCTTCACCGGCGCCTCGATTTTGGCCGCGAAGAGGCGCTCTTGCAACCCCTCGCCGTCAAGCTCCGAACGAATCGGAATGCAGACCATCTGGGCGTGCTCCGCCGAACCCGGCTCGACTGGCGGAGGCAGATCCATGATCGCCGAACCCGTAACCAGGGCCTCGGCCGCGAGTGCGTGACAGCGACTTCGAACCGTCGCCCAGTCGTGGCGCTGCTGAAAGGCGATCGCATCCGGCACCGTCAGCCAGGACGCATAGTCGAGCGTACCCAGCCAGGCGTGCAGATCCTGATACGGGGTGCCGACCCACTGTTTGCGTTCGGGGCCCCAGCCCCACCCGGCGATCACCGGTTGCACATGGTGCTGGAACCGTTCGGCGAGGTGCAGCACCGCGGTGGTCTTCGGGGAACACAACCATTTGTGTGCGTTGCCGAACCAGGCGTCAGCATCGATCGCGGCCACGTCGACATCGAGTTGGCCGATGGCATGGGCTCCATCGATGAACACCTTCAAGCCCAGGGCGCGGGCGCGGCGCGTGAGTTCGGCGATCGGCAAAACGCGCGCGGTCGGCGAGGTGATATGACTGATAAAGATCGCGCGGGTTACGGGGCGAACTTCGCCGAGCAAGGTGTCACACCATGACGCCGTGCCACTGAGGCTACTGCCGAGTCCGGGTCGCCAGATCGGCGCTTTGCGTACCGAGTAGCCGCGTTGCCCGCCATGAAATTCCAAGGCCTGAACGCAGGCGCCGTACTCCTCGTGCACCGTGAGCACTTCGTCCCCCGCGCCGAACGGCAGCGAGGCGGCGATCACGTTGCAGGCATAGGTCGCGTTCGGCACGAACACGACATCGTCGACGCGCGCGTTGAGCAGCGTGGCCACCGACTGTCGGGCCGTGGAAAGTTCGACCGGGAACACGCGCTGGAACCAACGGGTCGGGTTCGCCTCCATGGCGCGCTGGCGTTCCTGCCAGCGTTCGAAGACCGCGCGCGGGGTCGCGCCGAACGCGCCGTGGTTCAGGTACGCGGTGCCCGCTTCGAGCAGAAACAAATCACGCAGGCAGCGCTCGTCCGCGGAGGACGTTGGCGCGGACATCAGCGCGGCCGCAGCGTCCAGGTGCCTTGACGGAAATCTCGGCGCCCGGCGTTTTTCAGTTTGGCCTTGCAGACGCCGCGCGCCTGGTTGCCTTGCAGCAGGAGGCCGCTGCCGGTGAGTTCGTATTGCACGTTGCCGTAACCGATGTGGGCGTCGGTGATCTGCAGCGCGCCGTTGTTGTTGACGAAGGCGAAATCGCCGCCGCGTTGGTCGAGCAAGGTGACGCGGATTAGCCCGTCGGCTTCGTTGGTGACCCGCACCCTGCCCTCTTCATAGAACACCGGACCGCTGTAGTCGCGCGACACCCGTTCGGTGTTGAAAATGTAAATGCCGTTGCGAAGGACGGTTGAAACCTCTTCGCCGACCTGGAGTTTCGGGGACGACAGGCCGCTAAGACCGCCGCCGCCACGGCAGCCGAAGGTGAAAAAAGCACCGATTGCGCAGAACAGTAGGACGTGGAAAAGTTTTCTCAGTTTCATGATTGGATAATCGGCTTTCATGCCTAGGTTGCCCCGAACTATGGAAACAGACACCCCAAAGGCAACGAGCTTTGCTCGGAAAATTGCCAAGAAAGACATCATGGATCTGCCAATGCGCTCGTTCCGTGGTGAGATCGTGGTCGTCAATAGCGGCGAAAACCTCCAAGAAATCGTGGACGAACTCCTCATGCAGGAAGTCATCGGCTTCGATACAGAGACCCGTCCGAGCTTTAAACGGGGGCAGGTGTTCAAGCCGTCCCTCATTCAATTGTGCACCGACGAAAAAACCTATTTGCTGCAAATCCAGCAGATTGAGGACTGGAGCGCGCTCAAAGAAGTCTTCGAGGAGCCAGACATCATCAAAGCTGGCGTCGCCATCGAACGCGATATCAGAGAGTTGCAGGAGATCGTCGATTTCGAACCGCAAGGCTTCGTCGAACTCGCCACCTACAGCGACGACGTCGGCATCGATGCCAACGGCCTGCGCCCGCTTACCGCGATTGTTCTCGGCTTCCGCATCAGCAAGGGGGCGCAAACCTCCAACTGGGCCAAAGCCGACCTCACCGAACAACAGATCCTCTACGCGGCAACCGATGCCTGGGTTGGCCGCGAGATGTATTTGAGAATGAGCGAAGCCCTCGCCGCGTTCAAATAGAGCGGACTTGCAATCGCGTCGAAGCCTTGCTCTTTGACAGAGTATGAAGTCTCCGTCCCTGATCGCGTTCCTTGTCGGCTGTTCCGTCATTTTCGCCGCAGCCTCGCTTGGAGTTCACGCGCAAGAAAAAGCCGACTGGCTGAACCACGCCAAATGGGATGAGGGGATGGCCGAGATCGGGCTGTATGAAGGCCGCCAGATGAAATACGGCAGCCTGCGCCGAACCAGCCTCGAAGTGGTCACTGTGCGCGAACACTTCAATCCCGACAAACTGGTCAAGACGGACCCGAGCCCCGGCAAAACCGTCCTCCCAGTCATGAAGTGCAACCAGGTTCGACGCACCCGCACCGGCGTGTACGAGTACCTGCAAATGGGCAGCGCGTTCGTCGACCGACGCGACGGCAGCCTGCAAAAAATTTCCTGCGTCAGCGCGGAATGGTGCGGCAACAGCCACGCCACCCTACTGCGCAAACCCGGCGGCGCCGGGTTCGAGCTGACCGTGGCCAACTACTTCAACGACGAGGGACTGAGCACCACCGAAGTTCCGGCCGGCGCGATTTTCTACGACCAACTTTTAATGCACCTGCGTCAGAACCTGCCCGCGCTCAACGCTGGCGACACCTTCACGGTCGCGAAAACCTTGATCTCGAACAAGCCCGCCTACGCGACCGAAAAGGCCACCGTCAAAACGGCGAACGCCAACACGATCACCCTCCAATTTCCCGAGCGCAGCGAAACCTTCGTGTTCGACAACGACGAACTACGCGCACTGCGTTCGTGGTCCAGTAGTCTCGGCGAGCGCCTGAAGCGTAAGAAACTCTTCTTCAACGACTACTGGAACCGCAACAAGCCAGGCGACGAAAGGATCCTGCGATAATGATCGGACCAGCCGCTTTGTTTGAATCGACTGCGATCACGAACACCGGTCGCACGCGTGATACCAATGAGGACTGCCTTACAGCGATCCCGGAATGGGGCGTGTTTGTGGTCGCCGACGGGGTCGGCGGTCTCTCCGCTGGCGACGTTGCCAGCAGCCAAGTGTGTGACACCATTCGCGCGAAGGTCCACGAATTTGACGGCTTCAGCGGTCAAATCTCCGACACCTTTATCAACACCGCCGTACGCGGCGCCATCGACGACGCCAATACCTGGATCCGCAACGAGGCGGAATCCCGCGAGGTTCGAGGCATGGGCACCACCGTCGTTCTGCTCGCGCTCAGCGCCGAGAACCCGGCGGCAGCGGTCGCGCTGCACGCCGGCGATAGCCGCCTCTACCGCCTGCGCGACAAGCAGCTTGAGCAACTCACCGAAGACCATAGCATCGCTGGGCAACTGGGCGTTCACGAAAGCACGCTCCATCCCTTTATGCAGGGCGTGATCACTCGCGCCGTCGGCATCCAGCCCGCGGTCGAGCTTGATGAGACCCCTGTCAATGTCCGCGTTGGCGATGTGTTCATGGTCTGTTCCGACGGTCTCACCCGCATGGTTGAAGACGACGCGCTGCAAGACATGCTGCTGGTCGACCGCAGTCTCGACGACTGCGCCCGCGCCATGGTCGCCAGCGCCAATGAAGCCGGTGGCTACGATAACATCACCGTGATTCTGGTCCGCGTT